>Ga0307517_10013814_pt1 | contig 10929 bp, 4 predicted proteins | sample 23_EM_MG_FD_194515 | JGI IMG/M metagenome (GOLD analysis project Ga0307517, IMG submission 194515) | Populus trichocarpa ectomycorrhiza microbial communities from riparian zone in the Pacific Northwest, United States - 23_EM | ecosystem: Host-associated > Plants > Roots > Unclassified | place...
TTCCCGGAATGGATTCTCAATTCTCCTTTTTGTTGACTTCCCAAAATCTCAGGCAGTCATGTCAAGCGATATTGCAATTGCACAATTCCGATTTTTGGAGCGCTTGCTACTTGTTCATGGACATTGGTGCTACAGAAGGATCTCATCAATGGTACTATTTAGTCTTACTTTATCATATCACAAGCTTTTTTTGAAGCCTCTTCCTTTAATTTACCTTGAACTGTGGAAATTGTTTTCTCATGCTTGACAATGCTCAAGACTATTGCTATATATCTGCCAAGCTGGTTAAAATTTTGGAAAAGCCTCGAGAAGAAAATCACATGCTTCTTCTGTTTAAATTCATATGCTGTTTCTTGAAAATTAACAGTGATTTATCAGCGAATGAAATTGAGATGGTTGACATAATTCTCTTGCTGTTCCGCAGATATGCTACTTCTTTTACAAGAACATTGCATTTGGGTTCACTCTCTTCTTCTACGAGGCATATGCATCATTCTCAGGCCAACCAGCTTATAATGATTGGTTTCTATCTCTTTATAACGTCTTCTTCACATCACTTCCTGTGATTGCACTTGGAGTGTTTGACCAGGATGTATCTGCCCGATTTTGCCTCAAGGTAGGTTTAATGTTTCGATGCATTTTCTTGTCTAACATGTGATGCGTAATGGCTTAAATCTAGAAAAATTAGTTATGGAGGTTTATCTCTCAGAAATCTAACAGTAAATCGTTTGTGGTGATGCTTTGTTCTTTCTGTATCACAGTTCCCTCTACTGTACCAAGAAGGTGTACAAAATGTCTTGTTTAGCTGGATCCGAATCTTTGGCTGGGCATTTAATGGTGTATCGAGTGCTGTCTTAATCTTCTTCTTCTGCATCCGTGCAATGGAGCATCAAGCCTTTCGCAAAGGTGGAGAAGTTGTTGGCTTGGAGATCCTTGGTGCCACCATGTATACATGCGTTGTGTGGGTGGTTAACTGCCAGATGGCACTATCTATCAACTATTTCACTTATATACAGCATCTCTTCATCTGGGGTGGAATTGTATTCTGGTACATTTTCCTCATGGTATATGGAGCAATGGATCCATACCTATCAACAACTGCCTATAAAGTTTTCGTCGAAGCCTGTGCACCAGCCCCGTCTTACTGGCTCATCACACTCCTGGTGTTGTTATCCTCACTCATCCCATATTTTATTTACTCGGCCATACAAATGCGTTTCTTTCCCTTGTATCATCAGATGATACACTGGTTAAGAAATGATGGGCAAACGGAGGACCCTGAGTACTGTAATATGGTACGGCAAAGGTCATTGCGACCAACGACAGTAGGTTATACAGCCCGCTATGTAGCGAAATCAAAACGTTTAAAAGAGAAGAAGCACCAGGATAGGTGATGGATATATCTCTGTAGATTGTTGTCAAAATTGTAGATTTTCTTGCAGAAGGTACGTTGTTTTGTATGTAAATATGCAACGCAGAGAAAGGTTGTTTGGTGGCACCGCGTGGGAAAAGTGAATGTCTGGTAGACGACATTATCAAGTGACCTGATGAGAAGCAGCTATGCCCTCCAAAAAATCTGTAGGAGAAAATTGTTTCATAAGTTCCAAAACTGTAATTCGGATGTTTTGGCGGCTTTGAGGTCAAATCAAATGTTTTAGTTGGAGTTGGAGTTGGATTTTGTATAATAATACTACCATCAAATCTGGATATTCTTGTGCTTTGTAGAAATATCACTGGCACTGCTGCTGCCCTTTCTCGTCCAATCCATCAGGTTGGCTAACGAGATCTTAATTACATGTTATAAGAGAAGATCAAATCACGTTAGCTTTACTCATCTCAGATGTTTCCACTGCTTGTATGAAATTTTGATGGCCAAATTTCCATATCAATCCATGCATAGCGACCACTCAAATATACATATTTACACTGCCAACAACGTGCAAGGAACATGATTGCGAATTGTTTAATCGTCTATATTCCGGGGGTGAAAAATAACCAACTTGAATTTGGGGCTGCTATTCAAAATCTTACATGGTCAGTCTCACCTTAGAGATTCCATTTTAGCAGCCATCCCACCATAACTTTATTGGTCTGTGCATTTCTTATGACACAAACCTTTTGATGATATGATGCAATTCACAACGAAGATGATAACTTCTTTAGAAAAACCGAATCAGGTTGGTTGAAAAACAGAATAATCAGGTTGGTTGAATATTGATCTAAAGTTAACTTGTAAGAAAAAGTATTTGATGATTGTGAATAACGCCACAAGGTTAGTTATATATTGATAAGTTGGATTTACTCTTTGTCTCAACAAAAAAAAATTTGTTCAAGTATAACTGAATTTCATTAATGTCTAAAAGCTATTTAAACTTGTAGCAAAACAAAACATAATATAGTCATAAGATAATAACCCTAATGATCCCATATTAAGCTGCAAATCAATGGGCCTTAACTAAAACTCAGCTAAGTACAAACTTAATGCCTAAAACAAGCGTAAACATTGATTTTGAGCCAAAACAAACCCAACAAAAAAAGCTCTAAAATTGAAATATAATTATCCCAAATAGTAATTAAAATAATAAATAAACCTTAAGAAATATTCAAATTAATACAAGTTATCAAAACAGCTCTAAAATTGTATCTCTTTGCATTGGATCCCTTGTATACGAATATGAAACTTGTAGAAGAAAGATGTTGTCTTAAATGTTGAAGTTTCTTCCCTTTTCCAACTATTATAAAAAAAGGAAGAAAAGTGGTTAAAATATCTCCTTTAAATAATCTCTCATAAACTTCATTTTGAATAAGAAAATCTTGTAAAATAAGAAAAAGAACAATAAAAGAATCACAAGCCCCATTGCTACCACATACATTATATAATGGATATGGAATCCTTGCAAACTATGAATATTAATTGTTGTCATAAATGTCTCATTGTTTGACAGGGAATCTAGGATAAGTAAGCTAATAACTGTCACGCATGCTTTCAAAAGGATTAAGAAATCCTTGTATAGACTAGAATCCATAATACATAAGGAAATAATGTTTCTCTAATTTTTGCACATTCTTGACAGATTTTAGTTCTGATTTCAAACACGTAGTTTTTCCTTGTCCGTATGAATTAGTAGGATTACCATATATCACTGAAAATGTATGAATGTCTACTTTCCAAAACAATTGGAATCTTAGCAAAATTTCTTATATGGCTCCAGATATATTCCAAGCAGTAAACGAAGATCCAGAGAAACAGATTTGACCTGATTCATTCAGTAACTTCGACCCTTTGAAATAATCCCTTACCAACCCTGATTTACCTGACATTTTAACCCAATATATAAAAAAATATCCAGAAACTCATGTAAAACTTTCAGCCCGATCTAATGGTTTAATTGAAAGTTATAATTGATAGTGTAAAACTTGACAATGAAAGATTTTACACCAAAATCTAAATCTGACCTTGCTTGGATCGTATCATCTTGTTAAAATAAGGCTCACGAGAACTTTAGAGCTAGAACAAGGACAACATATTCTTCTCAATACCTTTCCTTCAAACTAATTGTTATCTTGTACATATCTATACATAAATGTTAATACTAAATAAAAGACTATTCATCGATGGTCGTGAACTGTAAACCCTTGAATATAATAATCTTATCTTGATATAGTAAAATAAAATAAAATACAAAGGATGTGGAGAAATGATTAAATTGAACAAATTAATTGGATTGAAAGAGAAGTTATTTAATGAGAGGGGTGAAATTGAAAACAATAATAAAGGAGTAAGGAGTTAGTAAAGAGAAAGAGAAGTACTGGGGATCAATGGATTGATAAAAGGAATTGTGGGGTCAATATGAAAATAGAAGTAAATATAGGGGGCAAGATGCAATAAGGAAAGAATATAAATATAAATATAAATAACAAGAAATCTCTAGAAATCCGTAGAATAATGGCTGGCCAAGGAGAGGAAGAAAGAGGAGAAAAGAAAAATTAAGAGGAAACCTTGTAAATTCATCATTTGAATCCAAAAGAAAATGAGTAAGTGAACTGAGAGTACTTTAAGCAAGATTTAGGAAGAAAACTTAGAAAAATTTACTAGTGGGAAGGGAAGGGTTAGAAGAAGGAAGGAAAGAAAAGAGAAAAAGGGGTTGTTCTCAATCTCTTGACTCATTATTTTGTAATAAAAGGTAACAAGCTCTCTTATTAAGTCACTTGAATCTGTTCGTGTTTTTCTTGAATAATTGAGATTTTAGAATACCTTAGTATAGGTTTAAGAAGTTTGTTAAATAATGATAGGTGGATGGAAATGATGGAAAAAAAAATGCTTGGGAAACAAATTTATACTTGTTGAACTTAGAAATCAAAACTGGACATGTTGTCTCTCAACTTCTCTACTAAGATTTGGACCCTAAGATGACAAAATTTGAGATACTTTTCTTCATGAAAGTTGTAGACTCATGTTGTAGTGTTCCAAACAAACAAACCACAAATAAAACCAAGCTTTATAGATCTAGTTATACTCAAAATAATAAACAGTGTTTAGATAGTAACAGTTGGACAATAACAATTTAATGTTCGTTGATGAGCATTTTGACTGTCTTGGAGCCCGAACTGGGTTCTCCTTCCTACATAAAACTTGTAGCCTCGTGTCTTAGCTTTCCAACGAGACTAATCTCGCTTGAAACAGAGTTCTATAACTCTAGATATAGTTAAAAATTTGAGGAGACGTCGGACAGTAACAGTTCAATTTATAGACAATAACAATTGGACATTAACAGTCCAATGTTCGTTGATGAGCAATTGTGACTGTCTTGGGGGCAGAACTGGGTTGTCCTTCCTACATAGAACTTGTAGCCTCGTGTCTTAGCTTTCCAACGAGACCAATCTCGCTTGAAATGAAGTTCTATAACTCTAGATTTAGTTAAAAATCTGAGGAGACATCGGACAGTAACAGTTCAATTTCTAGACAATAACAGTCCAATATTCGTTGATGAGCAATTGTGACTGTCTTGGGGGCAGAACTGGGTTCTCCTTCTACATAGAACTTGTAGCCTCGTGTCTTAACTTTCCAACGAGACCAATCTCTCTTGAAATTGAGTTATATAACTTCAGATATAGTTAAAAATCTAAGGAGAGGTCAGACAGTAATAATTCAATTTCTAGACAGTAACAGTTGGACAATCCGTTATGTTGAGCCACCTAAAACTTGTAAATTGGTAACTTCTGTTTGGAATTGTTTTTTATTACAAAATATTGAATTATAAAGGTAGTATGTATATGTGTGTATGTATGGTTAAGACTTGAAATTTAAATTAGTGTAACTATTGATACAGGTGAAATTGTGGAAAATAGACGGGAGCAGGGGATGACTCGCAGAGCACAGTTTTCAGGTAGGTGTCTGACACTTAGATTTCTAATTTAAAATCTTGTGTAATTCTTTAACATAGTCCCTAATAAGATGTAGTTTAAATTTTTGTATTTATATGTAGTGTATGAATGATGAATGGACCAATGTCCTGGTTTGGAACTGGTGCCCTGTGAATGAGCTGATGGTTGGACCAGTGTCCTGGATTGGAACTGGTACCATGCGAAAGGGCGATCAATAGAATTAGTTATTATTGGATAAGATTGGTGTGCTGACAGGTTGAAAACTATAGAAATTGATGATAAATGAATTAAAAAGCAAATTGTTAGTGTAATGAAAAATATACTAGATCATCTTAATTAATTTAATTATGTTTATGCAAATTATTATGCATGTTCATCTCAGCAGTGTAACCCTTAATTGATGCTTGGGTGTTCCCTCTCTATAGTCACTTAAGTTAATAGTCAATTTCTTTTGGGTTGTATATAACAATACTTTTAAATTGTATGTATAAAATTATGTAGTTTTATTTTTGTTAAAACTGTAAGTAGTAAATTGAAATTTAAAAGCTTTATTATGCTAACGTATGAATGCAATTACGATGGTTAATTAATGGTTACCTCTTAAATCCTAGGATTCTTTTTATTTTTATAACTTGATAATTGTGTGAATTTTATCTTAAAGTTTACAGTTTGAGACATGGAATGGTTGGGTTGTGTATGAACAATGAATACAGGATGTGTACAAATGATTTGTCGATAACTTGGGATCTCCTGGTATAGGAAAAACTCTGCTGAAATTTCGGTAGAAATTTCAATAAACTGTGTATGAGTTCAATAGAAAAAAAAATTTACTATGTTTTTTTTATGGTTGATGCATTGGTTTTGGTACGGGGGATGTTACATGAACTCTTAATAAAAACTCCATAAATGATGGTTGTATCTTACCACACATAGCATATCATACATGCCTAAATAAGGGAAAGATGTCGCCATTAACTTCTATGCAATAAGAATACCTATTGCATTTTATGGATTTGAAGAGGCATATATCATGAGTTCTTATATGCTCTGAATTAAAAATGAATTAAAAGCATTTAAGCCTTGAAATTCTGCATTATCTTCAGTATCATATTTACAATATCAACCATTTCTTTTGCTTTACTGATGTAAAATTAATCTTGATAGTAGCTAAAATACCTTGCATAGCAAAAAAATATTGTGAACAATGTCAATCATATTTTAGATCAAGGGTAGCCAGGGCATTTTCATTGTGTTTGTTCTCTCTTTTGTGAAATGCCACATGCTGCATCAAGCATGCATTGTTAAGATTAAAAATATATTTCTATGATACTCATATCTTAAAACTATTTTTGGAGAAAAAAAGAATGTAGGTTTAGTAAAATTATCGGTTTTTTATGCGGAATAGTAAAAAATTAAGGAGAAGAAAGAAGGGAAAAAAAAGAAATAAGATATAGAAGAATCTAGAAAGAAAAAATAGAAAGGTGAGGGGGGAAACTTGTTTGCAAGTTTTTTATTAATTCAACCAAAAAATTGTTTATATATAAATAATCCCAATAAAACCCTAATAATTATACTTATAATTCATTAATAAGATATCCAAAATAGCAAAAACATAAGCCTAATAATAAAACTAAATAAAATTTTATTAAGTAGATTTGGATAAAGTAATGGGTTAGCCTATTTTCTATTGTTTATATCCATATACGTATAATTTATGGCACGAGTCTAGGGTCCCAACAACTCTCCTAGGGTTGGAGTAACTCAACCCCATCGAGTGTTGTTCCAGGCAGCTCCCATAATACTTCTAAATATTAGGATCAATTTGTTGTAATGTAACTCTAATGATCCAAGTGCAGTTTGAATTAGGTCATCCTGCCCAATGAACAAAGAATTGTTGAACCTCACAATTCCTAGTAAAAACAACTTGTTCATCCAAAATAGCATCAATTGTTTTTTGTGTCAATGACAAGGGAAATAAAGTAGGGTCTTAAGAGAGTAATCAAGAATGGAACTAGGTGGAGTCTTATAAGGGTCATATAGGATAGGTTGATGCCTCTTATATACAACTGGATCCTTGATATTAAAAGTAGATTACCAAAGTTAGGTGGTTGGTCGATAACATAAGTATTTGATCCAACTCTTTATAACACTTTGAATGGTCCAACATTACATGCCTATAATTCTTGTATGACTATAAAAGGATATCATTTAGGTCTAACTTGTATCATGATATAATCTTCAACATTAAATTCATTGTGGCGTCTATGTCAAGTAGCTTGAAGTTTATATTATGCTTTACTTGCTTGAATCCATTTAATGATCTTAATATATAAATCTCAAACTTTGAATGCAAATGACTCAACTAACTCAAACACTCTAAGGGTAAAGAGACATTGGAAAAAGATCTTTCTAGTTTTATAACCATAGAGTCATAGACAACTTTAAATGGACCCGTGAAAATCGGTATATTAGCTATTGTAGGCAAATTAGATTGTGGGAAGAACCAAGTCTCAATTTATATTATGGTCACGCACTAAACATTTTAAAAGGTTTTCTAAGCTTCGATTTAGTACCTCAGTTTGGTCATCTATTTAGGAGTGGTAGGCACTAGAAGATTTTAACTTGGTACTAACCATATGCCAAAGAGTCTTCTAAAAATAACTCATAAACCACACGTCTCTATTCGAGACTATGGTTTTAGAGAGGTCACACAACTTAAAAATCTCATCAAAATAGAGTTTAGCAACTCTAGAGACATTTGTGGTCTTGATACAAAGAATGAAGTGGACAATCTTGTAAACATGGTCAACACTATAAATATAGAATCATGCTTCTTTAGATACGTGGAAGCCCAAACATAAAATTCATACTTATATTTTGCCAAGTATAATTAGTACATGAAGAGGGGTGTAATGGCTAATATTTTGTTCTCTATACTTGCCTAGTTGACATGTTTGAGATTAATTAACTAATTTGATTGTCTCTCTTTAAATTAGACCAAAAAAATTGTCATTTCATCTCTTCTATAGTTTTTTCTCCTAAAATATCCTAAAAGATGTCCCATATGAATCTCTTAAATCAAGAAATCATGCAATGATGTTTATGGAATACAAAGCTTGTTATTCCAAAACAAATGCCCTTCTTGGAGGTAATAGTCATTTATAACAGGGAGATGTCCATTTTTCAAAGCTATGTATACCTACCAAACTCTGAACATGATCCATACTCTTTAAGTTTCTCAAACTTAATACCTTGAACACTCATCATAGATAACAATGTAACTGTGTGACTTGAAGCATCCATTATTTTGTTCTCAACTCCAGACTTGTGTCTCAAGACAAATGAATATGCTTATAAATATTCAACCCAACAACCTTACTTATGGTTGAGCTTCTTTTGAGAATTGAGATAACAAAGGACCTCATAGTCTAAGTAAGGAACAAACTCTTATGGTGATAAATAACGATACTAGTAGCACAAAGCCTGAACTATCACATAAAACTCCTTATCATAGGTTAAAAACTTTTGTTTGACCTCATTAAATTTTTTTACTAAAATAAGTTGTAGAAAGACCTTTCTAACAAAGTACGTTGTCTATCCTAATACCTGATGCATCACGCTATACTCCAAACACCTTAGTTAAAGTCAAGGTATCATATCATTAAACCCTTCATCATCCTTTTATTGACTTCTTCAAATGCCTTACTTGATATCTTACTTTATCTAAATTCACCATACTTCAAACAATCCATGATAATACTAATCCTTTAATGAAGCAGTAATAGAAAGTAGCAAGCACATGAAAGCTATAGACTTCATGAATATTATTAGGCTCGCACCTATTTGTAATGTCCTAAACTTTCTGGGGATTAGTAGAGATTTTCTCATAAAATACTATAAACCCTAATAAAATCACTTGGTTAGTGAAGGAATACCTTTTTATGTTCATAAATAAACTTTCCTTTCTTAGGATTTTGTAGACTTGAATAAGATAATCCAAGTTTTTGTCTTAGTTTTTAAATAAGGTTGTCATCAAAATATACCATTAAAGATTTTCCCCTAAAAAACCTAAGCACTTGTATCATCACTCTCACAAAAGTAGGTTAAAAGGCATGATAAACCACTTATATAAACTCATTCTTAATTTTAAATACAGTTTTTAAATTATTCCAAGACGAATCCTCATCTGACAGTATCCACTCTTTAAATCAATATTGGTGAAAAATTGAGTTTCTGTTATCATATTCAACATGTCATCCAACCTATAAATTAAGATATGGTACTTAATAACGATCCTATTAATGGCTTGATATCTATACACATCTTCTAATAATCATCTTTTATAGGGGTTAAAGAAGGTAGGTACTATACAAGGACTTAGATTTTTTTATATTGAGATCTTTTTATAGTATTTTGTTGACTTACCTTTGCAATGTAGCATCATGGACACAAAAACTATGACATGTTGAATGTCAGTGTAAACGTGAGAAATTAGGAAGCGTAGGAAGAAAAATATTTTGAAACTATTTCGACATTACACCTACTTTTTCATGTGATTTCTTTAAAGAGTTTTCTAAAACTTTCTTTGCCAATAATGAAAACACAACATACTTTTCATGAATATCCTTCTCAAACTCATTTAGATTTATGATATTAAGTTCTTTTTCTTATTATTGTTGTTAAGTCTTGGTGGTAATTCAACGAGTTATGTCTTTTTACCTTTAAAAATAAAAGAACAAGAATTTAACCAACAAAAAATAGTGATCCAAATCATATAGCCGTGGCTAGCCAACATGAGATAACATGGCCTACATCAATTAAAATCACATCACACCATATCTCTCATCTTAATAGTTTAAGAATTTGATAGAGAAACTCATCTTTTCTTGATTGTTATGGTGTTGTACTTATTAAGTAAAACAACTCATTCATAAAGGAAAGAGATAGAGATATGGATCTAATAAATGTCTTTTTACACTTCAAATCATTTGATTTTTTTTAGATATTGCTTTTAACTACTTACTACATCTATGCAAGTGATAACATAACTAAAGATAACAATTATATTTTTCTATAGAATTTAAATTATTCCATTTATGAGGAAAAAACATTTTATTTCTATATAATTAAATTTAAAAAAAATTAAAAACACCTCATGTCACAAACACACATCAAATAACTTCATGTGCTCTATCTTTTAGCTTTTCATTTTAGTCTGTGATTAAAATTAACAACTCTTTTTATAATTTATTAGTTTATATAATAACTTTATATAATTTTCATTTTTAAACACATGTATCAATTTTCTAATTCTAAAATAAAACTTTTCAAGATGCACGAAAAGGTGTTCAGAATACCTGCACATTCTTTCTATCACTAAATAATAACTTGAAATCCTACAGCCAAGTAGCTTGGGTAATTGGGTAATTCTTACCAAGAAAAACAAAGCTTGGACTAATAAAACTTTGACTAGTTCATTTTCTGGAGCTACTAATATTGAGTTAGTTCTCAAAAATAAAATGACCGCAGCAAGCCTTACAAGCT
>Ga0307517_10013815_pt1 | contig 10929 bp, 12 predicted proteins | sample 23_EM_MG_FD_194515 | JGI IMG/M metagenome (GOLD analysis project Ga0307517, IMG submission 194515) | Populus trichocarpa ectomycorrhiza microbial communities from riparian zone in the Pacific Northwest, United States - 23_EM | ecosystem: Host-associated > Plants > Roots > Unclassified | place...
GCTCTGATACCAAATGTAACACTCCACCTCACTAGCAAGATATTATCCGCTTTGGGCCTCCCAGTCCACCCATATCTAGGGCTTCCATCCAGGTCCCCCTCACGGGTTTGTTCTTGGCAGCCACGCATGGCCCCAAAATGCGTCTTACTAGTCAAGGTGAACACGCACTTATAAGACCCTAGCTCTGGACGTTCACTTCCGATGTGAGATATCACACCCATTTTGGACCAAGTAGTCATCTAGGGGCTGCTTCAACACGTATTTATTCCAAACACACCAATATCTGCATCATGTTCATACAACTCCTTGAGTTGTTCAAAGCCTAGAATTTCATTAGAAAACATAACAATAAGAGTGGCACGACGACTTAGTGCATCTACAACTCGGTTAGTAATTCCAGATTTATGAACAATAATATAGTTGAATCTTTCAAGGTAGGTTGCCCACCTAGATAGTATACGATCAACATATTTTTAACCTAAAAAATGTTTGAGAGATTAATGGTCATAGTAGACAATGAACTCCTTAGGTAAGAGATATGTTTCCATGTCTTTAGAGCACATAACACCGCATATAATTCTTGCTGATATGTGACCATTTCTGTCGAGCTTCACTTAACTTCTCCCTAAAAAATGCAACTGGCTTCCGCTCATGTGACAGAAGAGCTCCTATGCCAATTCCGCTTGCGTCATATTCAATCTCAAAGGTCTTGGCAAAATCAGGCAGAGTTAAAACAAGGGTTGTCGTCAACTTTTCTTTGATTAATCTGAAACTATGATCAGCAGATTCTCCCTACTGGAATTTTCCCTTTTTCAGGCAATCGGTGATGGGTGCTACAATGGTGCTGGAATTCTTGATAAACTTGCGATAAAAAGTTGCTGGACCATGGAAGCTCCTTACATCAGTTATTGTTTCTGGTTTTGGCCAATCCCTAATAGCTTTCACCTTTTCTTCATCCACATGGACCCCTTCACTACTTATGATAAATCTTAAAAATACTAATCTGCTTGTAAGAAAAATACACTTCTTTAAGTTTACAAACAGGTCATTGTGCCTCAACACAACCAGAACTTGCCTAATGTGATCAAGATGCTCATCGATATTTTTACTAAATATTAAAATATCATTAAAATAAACAACGACAAAGTGTGACATGAATGATTTGAGTACCTGAGTCATAAGGCACATAAAAGTACTTGGCGCATTGGATAATCTAAATGGCATGACTAACCATTCATATAATCCATCAATTGTCTTAAAAGTTGTCTTTCATTCATCTCCGACACGGATTCTGACTTGATGATAACCACTCTGCAGGTCTATATTTGAGAAAATTTTAGCACCACTCAGCTGATCGAACAAGTCATCAAGTCGAGGGATGAGAAATTGATACCTTACAGTTATTTTATTTATGGCATGACTATCCACACGCATCCGCTAACTTACATCCTTCTTTGGAGTAAGCAGAGCAGGCATTACTTGGCGCATTGGATAACCCAAATGGCATGACCAACCATTCATATAATCCATCCATTGTCTTAAAAGTTGTCTTTCATTCATCTCCGACACAGATTCTGACTTGATGATAACCACTCTGCAGGTCTATCTTTGAGAAAATTTTAGCACCACTCAGCTGATCGAACAAGTCATCAAGTTGAGGGATGGGAAACTGATACCTTACAGTTATTTTATTTATGGCACGACTATCCACACGCATCCGCTAACTTACATCCTTCTTTGGAGTAAGCAGAGTAGGCATTACACAAGGACTAATGCTCTCTCGTATATGTCCTTTTTGTAACAGCTCCTCCACCTTTTCCTTCAAGATGTCATGCTCTTGAGGGCTCATATGATAATGGGGAAGATTTGGTAAACTAGTTCCTAGAACAAAATCAATGCGATGTTGGATATCTCGCATTGGAGGCAAGTGTGTTGGCTCTGCTAATACATCTTCAAACTCTGCCAACAAGCCGTGAACCTATTTAGATGAGGGTTGATATGTCTTGCTCCATTCCTTTTACTTTTAAACAAACAAAAGATTTGGCTTTCTTCATATCTTCCACAAACTCATCCTCTTTAAGAGCTACAGATAGTATAGTCTTCTGTTCCACTTTTAGTGAAGTGTTGTTGGGATTATTAGGAACCACAACTATCTGCTTGTTATTCCAAGAAAAAACATACATGTTGTCCCTTCCTTTGTGGGTTGCATCAACATCAAACTGTCACAGCCTGCCTAGTAATACATGACAAGTATCCATCTCCACAACATCACAAAGAATGTCAGATCTGTAAGTCTTTCCCAAAGATAATGGTAAATAACATTGTTGAGTAATCTTCATGCTAGGCTCCTTTTTTATCCACCCAATGTTATAAGGTGCTGGATGCGGCTTTGTCTTAAGCTTAAGGTGCTCAACACAGCTTTGTGAAACCAGATTTTCACAGCTGCAACTGTTAATTACCAGCTTACACACTCTGTTGGTGACAGAACACTTGCCTTCAAAAATCCGTTTGCGTTGTGATTCATCTGCCTGTGCTGGAGTGTATAGTAGTCTCCTTACAACACATACCACTTCATCACCATCTTCCTCAGCCACTTCATAGTTGCAATCCTCTTCAGTTATGTTATGCTCTGTATAATCTCCTTCAAACTCATGTTGAGTGATATTGATAAATTTGCGTCTGGGACAATTGCTAGATTTGTGGCCTTGTTCGTTGCACTTGAAACATCGAATTCTTTGAGTTGCTCCTTGCCTCTCTTTTGGCTCTGGCTTCTTAGTTTCACCTCCGTTACCCTATAAATCTACGGACTTGTTCTCGATTCTACTTGATGAAGCTTTAGTACTGGGATCAAACTGTGGGTTCATAGGAACCTTTAATGTCTTCTTTGATTGTATGATGCATTCTGCCCTCAACGCCAAGTTCTGAGCCTGATCAACCGACCATATTTCAATATTCCCAGCCATTCCTTTTACACTCTACTCTATCCTTGTAAGATGCTCTACAACATCATTATCTTGCCCAGCCATCATAAAACCTGGCTCTGATACCACTTGACGCAACATAAGATGCTGCTGGATCGTGATTTCGTTCACGAAGACGAAGATTGTTGATATCGTTCAACAAGACGAAGAGTAGCTCCAAAACTTAATAGGAATTCTATCTGAATAACTTTTGTAAAATCAATGTATCTCTTTTGTGATTACAACCAGCTAAATACAGCAACAAGCCAATAAAACTCTAGATAACATTAAAATGCATGAATAAAGAAAAAATGTCTAGATTCGATCAATGACCAGATTAACTCTATTAATTTCAGCAAGCTTTAAAGATCAGATTCAAAGTCTATGAAAACTTCATTAATGATGGCTGGTTTCTGAATTGACTTAATTTGTTTGATGTGGTTGCATCTTTCCATCTTCATGCAGTTCTTGAGTTGGCTGCAACTCTTCATTATCATGTGGTTCCCCATCATAAATAGGTTGTTTAGGAGGAAAAAAAACAAAGGTATAATGGTATAGCCATTGTAATATAAGGTAAAATAATAGTAAAAATGTATAATGTGATAGCCATTGGGGTTGAGATCGGGTCTAGAGTTTAAGAATCAGATCAAATTAAGAGCAAGGTGTCAATAGATTTGGCCAAGACCAAATCCAGTGTGCCTTAGGATTGAGATGGGAACAAATATGAAGCTTCAAGGAATCAAGTCAATATCGAGTCTAGGTGCCTAATGTCCAAACATAGAAAGAGTTCATGTATTCAAAGAGTTCAAGTATTCAAAGAGTTTGATTCATTCAAAGATTAGGTTGAAACAAGGGCATTTAGGGATCAACTAAGACCGAGTATGGAAAGCCAATAAATCAAGAAAAAGGGAATCGAGTGGTGACTAAATTAAAAGTGCTTAGGTCTCGGGTCTATGACACCCGAGGATTGGTTCCTAGCCATTTGAGGTTTTGATGAGCTCGAGTTCGAGAGTTGAATTCAAAACACCAAAGATTAAAAACCTGTTTGAGAGTGTCATAATTTCTGCTTTTTTATATTATTTTTAAAATGAGTTTTCCTTGAAATAACATTAAATTGATGTTTTTTAGTGTTTTTTTTTTTTAATTTTGATGCGCTAATATCTAAAATAAAAAATCTAAAAAAAAAACAATTATGCATTTTCAAGCAAAAAATATTTTTAAAAAGCACATTGACCACAATACTAAATACACGCTAAAGTAGTGTTTGACATTGTGATAGGTTACTTTTCAAAGTGTTTTTTGCTTGGAAATGCATTAAAATAATGTTTTTTAATCTATTTTTGACATCAACATGATCCAAAAACATAAAAAAATAAAAATTAATTTGAAATAGTTTTTTTTAAAGCATGGCCATGTCACTAAAACAAACAAGCTCTAAAGCACATGAAGATTAACAAAGTGTTTGAAAGTGTGGTAGCGGTTGCTTTTCAAAGTACTTTTCGCTCGGAAATGCATTAAAATAAAGTTTTTTATTTTTAAAAATTATTTTTAACTTCAGTACATCAAAATGATTTAAAAATACTAAAAAATTATTAATTTGAAGTAAAAAAAATTTAAATTTTTTCAAGAATACTTTTAAAACACAAAAACAAACAAGTCAAATCCATAGGGTTCGAGGCATAGTCAAGTCCATGTTGCCTTTAGGTTATGAGTGTGTTTGGGCACCGCGTTCCTTCAAATTTTGAACTTTTTTTTTGCTTAAAATGAAATTTTTTTTATGTTTTCAAATTGTTTTGATGTGCTGATGTCAAAAATACTTTTTTTAAAAAAATTATTTTGATACATTTTTAAGGGAAAAACACTTTGAACCGCGTTTCGGCTTTCTCTGTTAGCTGCAGTTGAGAGAGTGGACGGAGGATGGTGGTGATATTAATCAAAGATGGCAACCGAAGTTGTTATTGTGAGCAAGACATGGTCGCCTTTTTAGAGTGAAGTGACGGACGATTAGATTAGAGAATTCTTGGATGTGTAAGAGACTACAAGTTCAGTTTTTTGTATGCTCTTTTCTTTGTATCCGTTTTTCAAGGAGATATTTGTTTTACATAAAGATGTTTTTATTTTTTATTTTTTTCATATATTTATTTTTAGTACAATATTTTAGAGAAAAACTATTAATATAAGATGTTTTATTATCAATTTATAAACTTAATTTATTTATTAAAAAAATATTTACAACTCATGAAATTCTATAAAATATTTTATGAATAATAATTCAATTATTATATCATCCAACAACTTTAAAAATCGTTGCCACACCATTACCAATTCAACCCCAATGATATCAGTGATGATCTTCGCCACCACATTCATCATCACCGATACCATTATTGTCACCACCCTATCACCACACCATGTCCACCATTGTTTGATTGTTTGAGAGTATGGTTGTTGTGGTTTCTTTTCAAAGTGCTTTTCACTCGGAAATACATCACAATAATGTTTTTTATTTTTTAAAAATTATTTTTAATATCAGTGTATCAAAATGATATGAAAATATCAAAAAAATATTGAAGTAAAAATTAATAAATTTTTTTTAAATTTATTTTAAAATATAAAAATAAACAAGATCTGGAAGAGAGATTTTGTGCACTCGAGCCGCATCTCGCAACGAAACCACCATCTTATTCTTATTGATGCATGTACAAAAGATGTGATTATCGTCGATAAAAGGCATGCACACATTATATAATTATTACAATACTTAAACATGGATTATCATTATCATTAAAGTTAATTCAACAAGCCATGGGCCTCAACCAAATTCCCTCTAAGAGCCCAACAACCGCCATTTGCAGAAAAAAGACGCCACTCTCTTTCTAAAACCCTACACTCTAAATACTACAATCATTCCCTGGACCTTCAAAATCCCTAATCCGGATCTCCTCCAACAATGGCGGACTCCCTCACTTCCCTCTCTACCTCTGTCTCCACCTCCTCCACCAAACTCCGCATCCGGATCTTCCGTCACGATGTCGTCTCCCTTCTCGCCAACGCAGAGATGACAGTCGAACTAGCATCGATGTTAGTGGACACCATTTTCCGGACTCTATTCATATACGATGATCGCCGATCGAGAAAAGCAGTCGATGATGTGATTATCAAGTCATTAAATGAGGTTATCTTCATGAAAAGTTTCGCCGGCGCGGTTGTTCAGGCAATGGAGAAGCAATTGAAAGTTCAATCACATGTTGGATGTTATAGGCTACTTAACTGGTCCGTTTTGTTGTTAACTAAAAGTCAATTCAGTTCAGTTTCTAAAAATGCAGTTTCTAGAGTAGCTTCTGCGCAGGCTGGATTGGTTAATCTTGTGATGCAACGATCATTTCGGGAGCGAAGAGCCTGCAAAAGGATATTCTTTCACTTGTTTTCACAGGTTTAGTGAAGATGATTGTTAATTGGTTCTTGTTTGATTTTCCATTTTTTTTTAAAATTCGATTTTATTGATGTTAAAGTTGAATTTTGATTGTTTGTGATAGTCGCTCGATATTTATAAGATATACATCGAGGAATTAAAGAACGGGCGGGTTGCATATAAAGAAAGTCCGGAGTTAATTCGGTTACTACTTGAGTTTTCGAGTGCATCAAGCTCTCGTTTTGAGCAATGCAAGGTTAGAGATTGTTTGATTTTGGGTTATTGTGGTGTTATAGGATGTTAGTTGTTGTTTGTGGTGTTAGTTTTTGATGTTGTTGTTATTTCATTTGTGCAGTCTATATTTATGGATATATACTTGAAAGCGGTTTTGAATGCTAGAGAAAAGCCAGTAAAAGAGCTTAGTGAGTGTTTTTATCCGCTGTTTAGACATTTGTCACATGAGGATTTTCAGAACGTAGTGTTACCGTCATCGGTGAAAATGTTGAAGCGGAACCCTGAGATTGTGTTGGAAGCGGTTGGGGTTCTTTTGGATTCGGTCAGTCTTGATTTGAGCAAGTATGGGATCGAACTTCTTTCAGTAGTATTATCACAGGTTCGGCATGCTGATGAAGGTAGAAGGGTTGGTGCATTGGCTATAGTACGGTGTTTGAGCCAGAAGTCGAGTAATCCTGATGCTTTAGAAGCCATGTTCAATGCTGTTAAAGCCATAATTGGAGGTTTGGAGTTGAAAATTGTTTCTTGCAGTGGTCTAAAACTTGATTTATTATGGTTCAGATGATAAAGTAGTGAACCTATTAGAAAATTGGCTGAGATTATGTTCATTAAATGTGATCAGGGTCGGAAGGAAGACTGCAATTTCCATATCAACGAACTGGCATGTTCAATGCTGTGCAAGAATTATCACATGCTCCTGATGGAAAATTTTTAAACAGTCTCGTGCTTACAATATGCAGTTTCCTTCTATCTTGCTACAAGGAGGAGGGTAATGTGTTACTGGATGAACTCCTTGACTGTTATTGTCTATTATATTTAATTGTTACTACTGTTAATTAGTGAATATCGAAATCTCTTTTTTATAATTTTTATGTATGATTGTCTGTATATTACTTCCCACTCTTTTTTTTATAAGTTGCTTCGCTGTTTATTTTATTTTTCCTTCTAATCATGTAGGGTGCTCATTCATCTCTAATGGTTGATTTTCAGGAAACGAAGAGGTAAAGCTTGCAATTTTGTCAGCCGTTGCTTCTTGGGCAGCACGCTCCGCCGATTCTGTCCAACTGGATTTAGTTTCTTTTATTGCTGCTGGCCTTAAAGAGAAGGAAGTTTTGAGAAGAGGGCATCTTCGATGTCTTCAGGTCATATGTAAAAATGCTGATGCTGTTTTACAGGTAACTTTGGTCAATTATTGTCATCCCTCTCCAAGATGATGTTTCCATCACGTAAATGAAACTTATTGATGCTGCATTTCAGATATCATCTTTGTTTGGACCACTTGTTCAACTTGTAAAAACTGGTTTCACCAAAGCAGTGCAGCGATTGGATGGGGTATATGCTTTGCTTGTTGTTGGGAAGATAGCTTCTACAGATATCAAAACAGGTTTTCATAATTACTGCTAGTACTCATACAATTATTCTATTCATTTCTCTTGTTTTCATTGATAAGAGACAGCTTTACGTGGTCCTTATCTCCATTCATGTTGTATTACTTGTACAGTTGTTTTATTCTTTTATCTTGTTGTCATTGATAAGAAATAAAGTATTCCTTTCTGCATTCATGTTACTTTGGCTTCTGATTTTATTATCTTTTAGTTGATTTTCCCTTTCTTTCCTTCATTGTTTCTCAGAGGAGACTCTAGCAAAGGAAAAGATATGGTCTTTCATATCTCAAAATGAACCTTCCCTTGTTCCAATTTCTTTGGTAACTTTTCACTGACTCTGTTTTTTATCCTCCTTTTTCCTTAATGTTTCATGTTGTTTTTTTTTTTTTTTAATTTCACATATGGTGGCCCGCAGGCCTCAAAATTGTCGAATGAGGATTGCATGGCATGTGTTGATCTTCTTGAGGTGCTGCTAGCGGAACATTCACGCAGGTTCATCTTCATTTGCACTCCACATTCTCTATCATAGCTTGTATTTTTTTTTAAATGACCCTTTTATTTTCTTGCAGGGTGTTGGAAGCTTTTTCAGTGAAATTACTGTTCCAGGTACTGCTTTGTAGTGCTGCACAAAATTCCTTCAGCTGATTAGAGTACGTGACTAACTGCTTATTGATTGGGTGCAGTTGATGGTCTTCTTACTATGCCATCCAAGTTGGGATGTTAGAAAGATGTCATATGTTGCTACCAGAAAGATAATTACTGCTATCCCGTTGTTATCTGAACTTCTTTTACTGGAGTTCACAAATTTTCTTTCAGTAGTTGGAGAGAGACTCTCTCTTTTGGGGACAAGGTAACTCTTAAGCTGAACAACCTTCTTAACCCTTTTGGTTTCTGGTGGCCAAAGTGAGAGTGATAACTGTGATGTGTGGTGAACCCTTTATGATTATTCTATTTAAATGCTGATTGTCACAAATGTTGCTCAACTTACTTTTGGTAACACATACTAAATGAAAACATGCACTTTGAATGTCAATCAATTGACTTGATATCTTTTCACTACAATTATAGGTGATTCAAATTCAGATGCATTTTTCTTGTTCTAGTTTTCTTACATTAATGTTCCCCCATCCTACCATGCATATGGAATCTTATTACATGTGTCTGTAGTGATTCAGATAATTCATTGGACGCCCAAGTTGCATTTCTTCCATCTGTTGAGGTATTAGTGAAGGCTTTAGCAGTAATATCATGTGCAACTCTGGCTGCTTCTCCAAGTGTATCTACACAAGTCATATTCTGTTCGCATCACCCATGTATGGTTGGCACTGCAAAAAGAGATGTGGTTTGGAAGGTAGCTCTCTCTCCCTCTCTATAAATCATCCTTTTTTCTAAATTTGAAGTTAATTGCAATGGTTTTCCTGGAAACTTCTTATCGAGGGCATTGATATCTATGATTATGGTTTATCATAAAGCTAAATGTAATTCAAGATGTAAATTCCCTATGCTGAGATAATATTCAAGCTGTTCAGGCATAATAAATTTTTGAAGTTGTTTTGTATCCTTGGAAATATGCATTGGAGGAAAAGTGGCATACTGAATCATTTATTGATCTGAACACTTCCTCTGTATTGATTTGTATGATTGATGGGGAATAAGATTCAATTGTCAAGGCTGAGGGAAAGGGTTCCTCCTTACAAAGCCCAGTTTACTCAATTTTGTCTTATTATTTCATGGGTGATCAAAATCAATTAGATGGTAAAATCGAAGAAAAGATAAAGCATGTGTTAGTTTAGTTCTAAGCCATTCAGAATTGTGTTTTGCTGAGATAGCATGAACTAATTAAGTAACAATAAGATGGCTTAAGGCATGCCATATCTTAAGTGGAAAATGCTCTGGATAAGCATGAGAGGTTAATGATTTTTCTAACAAGGATATAAGTTATTAGACCAATGGATGACAGCCAACGTGGCCATATCTTATTTCAGGCTTTGGACCTAAATGCTAACTATCTTTATGATAATTTCATTTCTCCCCTTGTCCTCTTATCCATTTGCAGAGGCTCCGTAAGTGTTTGCGAAGACTTGGGATCGATGTTATTGGCATTGTTTCTGCTGATGTTGAGAATTTGTGCAAGGTAAAATTCAGCTTCTTATTTCTCCTTGTTTTATGGAAACATTAACCAATGACAATTTTGAGTAGAGTTTACATTTTCACTAGCTTCTTTTAGTGTTTCTAGTGCCTGAACAACAAAACTTGACTGCATATATATAATGGATTAGTCTCCATTACTTTCATGGTGAATTTATCAGGGTATTAAAACTGAGCTTGATTTTTTTATGAAACTTATTTGATTTGCTAGTAAAATATATGTAAACAGTGTGCCCTTCCAATTGCAGACATTACATGGGTTAGTTTCATAAAGTGACACTTACATTATTAGAACACCAATTCTACACTTTTTCTACATTGAGTACATGGCCTTTAGTTTTTTTTTTTTCCGAAGAAGTACACCAACTTTTTTAAAACTTCCAATCATGTACTCCCATCTAACTCTGTTAATTGCTATGTTTTCTGCTTATGTGTCCTTTGACTGTTAGTAAAGGAAAATTGCAATGTTGGTCCACCAACTTGCAATTTTTTCAATCAAGTACATGAACTATATTATATTAGGTTTCATTTTGGTATACTGACCTTTTCGATTGTTCCAATTGGGTACTTTTACAATAATCCATTGTTTTATCCTATTTATTTTTCAATCATATGATTTTCCATTTCTCTTATTAAAATAATAAATATTTGAATTGTACTAATGATTTTTTTATTAGTTTTGATTAATCATAAAATACCTTTTAACCTCAGTGTAGAAGTTAGATAGCTTATCGTTAATTAAAAGGATTTATTTAATTTAAAACATTTTTTGTCATTAAATACAATATCA
>Ga0307517_10013816_pt1 | contig 10928 bp, 10 predicted proteins | sample 23_EM_MG_FD_194515 | JGI IMG/M metagenome (GOLD analysis project Ga0307517, IMG submission 194515) | Populus trichocarpa ectomycorrhiza microbial communities from riparian zone in the Pacific Northwest, United States - 23_EM | ecosystem: Host-associated > Plants > Roots > Unclassified | place...
TTGACTTGATTTGTATAGGCTTATGCACAGATCAAACATTAAAGTAAAATTCATATAAAGCTTCAAAATTCAAACTAGCTAGCCAAGCCCGGTGAAGCAATAAATACAATACAAAGAGAGAGAAAAGACCAAATTAGATACAAAATTTATGAGAAAAGTATTTGGTATTAACGTTCTAGCAATGTAATAGAACCGAGTTTATACGTTTTCCATTTCCAATTTGAACTTAAAGAGAGAGAAAAGATTGCACCTTAGAGAGAAGAGACAATTATTCAAAAAGGGAGCAGATGGCCATAAAGTGAGATTAGATGTCTTGGAGTCTATTTGAGTGGTAGATCTCTCTTGGGATGGTCGGGAAGTCCGATATAAGTCTTCTGTGTGATATAATCTTCACGGGGAGGTTGAGAATTCTCCAAAATTCATTGATAATTACTTTGCCAGGTTTTAGGAGGGCTCCTTTCCTTTTTTGTCAATTAAGTAGCTTTAGTTGGGAAGTCAGGTTGCAGCAGTGCAGTATGCAAGAGCAAGACAACAAGAGAGAAGAGGGAAGATTGGAGGGGGAGGTTGTGAAAGACAAGATGCCGATTGTAATTGTTTTGGTTAGGAACTTGAGACTGCGAGGAAGAGAAATTAGGGATTTGGTTTTTAGTTTAGACTTCAGAGAAAAAGAGCTTTTATACGTGGGTGTACTGTGTAGTTAATGAAATTGAATCAGGTTCAATTTTGAGTCTTTGACTCAGTGGCTTTGACCCGAAACAAAACACATAGAATTAGATCGGAATGTTCCGGTTGAAATTTGACCGGAAAATCCGGAACAGACCGAAATTTTAAATGAGGTGAAAATTATTTCGTTTTGTTCCGTTTTTTGAATTGGTACGAGATGTTCCGGCCGGAACGGAACGGAATTGACAACCTTGGATTAACCTTAAAAAAAAAACAAACCAAAAAAAATTATGAACCGTAATTAAAAACTAATTAAACATGCCTAGAGTGACCTCTTTTTTTTTAATTTTATTTTTTAATATTAAATTTTATTTATTGACTTATTTTTTAAAATTTGCTAGTGTGTCACCCTTTAAAAACTATATAGTCCAGGCAACTATATAGTCTAGGCATGTACACTTGAATATCTTTTAGTAATTATAAATTCTCTTTTATTATCAAGTTATATGATAATACCTAAACATTCTTAAAAACTTTAAAGAAAATTTTAAAAATGGGCCATGTGGAAAAAAAAAAAGAACTAATGAACCTTGAAGAAAAAAAAAACCACAAATGTTTCCTAAAAAAAGAATGGGTGTAATTAAAAATTGTGCCACTTTTATTACCATATTGTATGGTAATACTAAGAAAAACAGTTAACAAATGGAACATGTGGAAAAAATTAAAAAACAAAATGTGAACACATCCTTAAACTCTACAAAAAGAAAAATAAATAATTTTAGGTAATGTTTGGTATTTCAAATAATATTTGATTGGATTGGACTGAACATGATTAAAATAGATTAGATAGGATTAGACTAGAGAAATAATTGCCTTGTGTCTGGTATATTTTAGATTGGAGTGAATAATTTGTCTTATTTTATTTTTAGTAGACACAAAATGAGATTTGCCAACCTGGGGCTTGCACCTGGACTGATATGAGTTTAAAAATAATAGAGAAAGGATTGATCTGAGCCGACCCGGTCAAAAACTCGGGTCGACCTGTTACCCGATCATCCCGAGATAAAAACATGTTAACAAATTCATTGTTTTTTTTAAAAAAATAAGGTTGCTTTGATTTTTTTTTTTAATTTGGGTCAACTCAAGTTGATCTTCTAGACCTGTAACCTAGGTCTTATCTCGAGTCAACTCTTAAATCAGGTTTTAAAACTATGTCAATAACCACTTTTATCTAGATCAATCCTGATTGACCCTCTTGACATGTGACCCAAGCCTTGTCTTGGGTCAGCCATCAAGTTTGTTTATAGAAATATGATAATAATCACTTTTATCTTTACCTTAACCTAGAGAAACTTGGGTTGACCATCTCGACTCGTAACCAAGGCTTGCCCCACGTCAACTCCGAAATCAGGTTTTTAAAACTATAATAACAATCATTTTTATTTTTATATTTTTTCAGGTTAACCCAGGTTGATCATCCATACTCGTGACTTAGGCCTTGCTCCGGGTCGACTTCCTAGTTAGGTTTTAAAACTATGTTAATAATCATTTGTATTCTTATATTGACTAGGGTCAGTGGTCAACCTGACCCTTGACATGGGATTAGTCTCGAGTCGACCGCTAAGTTGAGTTTTAGAACTATGATAATAATCAATTTTATCCTTACATTGATACGGGTCAAAGGTCAACCCGACTTGTAACCTAGGCCTGGCCCTGGGTCGACTCCTGAGTTGAGTTTTAAAATTATGATAATAATTACTTTTATCCTTACATTGATTCAGGTCATTGGTCAACTCGACTCTTGATTTAAGCTTTTTCCTAGGTCCACTTTCAAATCGTGTTTTTTTAAAACTATAATAATAATTAATTTTATTTTTATGTTGACCAGGATCAACTCAGGTTAACCCTTGAGCAGAAAATTTGACAAACTTTTCTTATCTTTTTTAGCGAGATAAAAATTTCTCTACTAAAATAATATTGGGTAAGACATAATTATTTTTGTACTGTTTAAAGGTATACCAAACAACTTCATAAAAAAATTATTATGTTTAGTTCATCGAAACTTGCATACTAAATACTAACTTAGAGTCCAACACTTTAACCACTTGCATACACAAACAATTATTGATCATTTATGTCCATATTCTTTTAAGCAAAACTTTTATTTTTTTTTTTTAAAAAAAAAAGAAACAGGAGATACATGGATGATGAGACTTGAATTTTAATTATCAGTGATTGGAAAATTACAAAAGAGTTTGGCTAGTTTTTTTTTCAATTTATTTTCATCTAAAAAAAATAAAAAGAAACATTATAAAACCTTTTATAATTCCTTTAATAACTCCAAAAACATTAAAAAATTAAAATTAACTGAATAAAAAAAACTAAACTAAACTCATGATTTTTTTTAAGGATATTTAGAAAAACAAACCATAACTAATACTCGTTAACATAAAAACATCGATTATAGTAGCTAAAAAGTTGTTGAATAGATGATTTATTATTATTATTTTTATGTGATTTTCTCTTTTTTTTTAGCTCAATTTGTTTTTTTAAAATTTTTATACTTTTAAATCAAAATTAAAAAAATAAAAAAAAATATAAGGATTTTCACTGAAAAAAAAACTATTTTAAATTTTTTTTTAAAATAACACTTCAAAATATCAATTCATAATGTGAGGTCAATATATCAATTCAAATTAAATGTTCAAAAAGAAAAAATCAAATCAAATGGACAACTTTCTTTCTCTTACGCGGTATCATCATTCCGTAGAAACTGTCTGAAAGGGGACGCGTTTTGAGTGGTCAAAATCAATGATAGTACTCAGTGGGCAAGCCAGCAAGAAACGCAAGCCACACCATAATGAATGATGTCATGCATATCACCTCAGCAAACCCATCAGCTGGGAAAGTGGGTGCCTTTTGTTGGCCTCTAAGACTAAAATCATTTAACGCCGACGTTTCTTTGCTGACGCACCCCCTATTGCGTCACCTTTACTTTTATATTCACAAGAGTCTTCATATACTAGATGCCCACCTACCGGAGGTGGGGGCATTTTCATCTTTTCGTCCTTAACGATGACAAAAAAACCGCTATAAATTGCCTAACTTCGAAGAATTTTCAAGACAAGAAACCATCATCATCAACCACCACCACCACCAAGAAAATTTGCATTTTCCTTTGTTTCTAGTATCTCGATTGAAAAGGTTAATTCTTTTGGAGCCCGTTTTCTTCCTAGCTTTGTTTTTCAACCGCTGGTACACTGTGTAATCTAACATGGAAAATGAGAAAGGCGAGGTGAGTGCTTCCAACACGGGCGAACTAGATATTGAGCAAGAAGACCAGAAGATGGAGCAGTTTTTCGCGTTGATTAGAAGTTTTCAGGAAGCACGTAATAGAAGGAAAGATGAGTTGGAGGAGAAGCAAAAGAAGAAGAAGGTAAGAAGGTTAAATGATAAAGAACCGCAGTCAAGTTGGGTGCCATCTTTTGAATGGGAAGATTTCACAGAGGATATTAAGTTTAGAAGGCCTCCTCTCATCTTCCCTAGTCCTTGTAATGACAAGAAGATCTTAGATGACAAGAAACCTAAAGAAGAAGATGGTTTAGATCTCAGACTCACTCTATAATGTTGTACGTACGTCGTTGTTCAATTAAATCAGTTAATCAATGCATGGTTTCTAACGTTGTCTTTTTATTCTTCTGTTCATGTATCATCTAGCTAGTTCTTACTTTGTTTTCTTCTGGATTTTTGGTTTTAGAATTGTATCATGGATTGAAAGGGGGTATGATTCCCCTCCATTAGCTTTGAGAATCGATGTATAATATGACATTAAAACATTAAATGACAACATGCTTGCGCATTTCCATGGCGAAAACTTGTTGAAGGGGTTGGATCATAATATAAATGATAAATTAAACTTCGTTTCCAAGAAAGCACGTCTCCGCCCCATAAAGCATTGAAGTTGGACAAGTTTGGTGAACTGATGGTTAGATGCTTCAGAAATCAGAAAGCGCGAGTCTTTTTTGGACAGGAATCGAGTATGGACCCTTGCCGTGTATTTACGTTTGTTTATTTATTTATTTATTATTTTCTTTTCGTTAATCGACTTTTTCTCAGTATTAGTGGAAAATTTTGATATCTGGGTGTGCACAAAATATCATTCGTTTGAGATCTCCATCTTCTTTGTTTTTTTATATTTTATATGGTAGGCAATTCAAATTAAACAAATAAAAATATAAACAAGGAAAAGGTTAGGGTTTATATTGCTTCTTATTTTTATTTTATATTCAAGAAAATTGTATTAATTTAAATTTAAGAGAAGAGATTATATATAGACTAAAATAAAAATATTATTATATTTTTAAAATATAAAATTAAATATTTTTCTTCAAATTATGATGGGCAGCTACAAGTATTGAGAGTTTGACACCTGTTAAAGAACTATCTCAACCTAATGATTTAAGTTGTTAGGTGAGGTTCAGTATCTGATTTATATAATTCTCTAGCACACCTCCTCAAGTGAAAACTTTTTGAGCCTGAAACTTGCATAAGTCTACATTACTTTGTGCTTAATTTTTATCAGATAAATGAGAATGATGAGATTTGAACTCGTGATCGCTTGACCATCAAGGCTCTGATATCACATCAAATAATTATCTCAACCCAATAACTTAAGTTGTTAGGTGAAGTCTCGGGATATGATTTATATAATTCTCTAACACCAACTAGAAAATAAAAATGAAAAATAGAATGTGATTTAGTAAAGAAATCTACAATCTACGAAAAGAAAAGAAAAAACAAAAAGCAAAGTAATGGTGTCATGCTTGAGATGATGATGAGTATATGTGTTTGGTATTGTGGTAGTTGTTGTGGTTGTGATTTAAAAAAAGTTGTTTTATAAAAGTACTTTAGTTGAGGTTGGTTTGGAAAAATATATGTTTAGTTAAAACTGTGGTTGAAATTGAGGGTAAACAAAAAGTAATTTAATGTGTTTGGTTAAGAAAACTTTTCAAATTGAGGTTATAAAATAACTAAAAAAGACATATATTAATATTGATATTTTTTAATTGAAATATTGTACATTTAACTACTGCTATTACATCATGAAATAAATAATATTTTATATAAATTATTTTTTATTGTTCCATTAAGCTATTTTCAATTCCATCACGTACGAAATCCATCCAACAAGGACTACAGTTTCCATGGTTTCTTGAGCGTGAAACAACATCAGGTAAAATATCATCAGGAATAAAATTGGGATTGCGATCAAATTTTGCAAATGCAACGTCATCATGTGATCTCCTTATAATATAATTATGTAGTGTCATTGAATAATATTAAACACTAATTTTTCAAATAAAACACAATATCTGAGAAATTATTTTGGATTTTTTTTATTTTGTTGGGTCGGACCCAAACACCGGACATTTAGGTTTGGGCCAGACCCGGTCTGGCCATGAACAGTGAAGATGCTCTCCACTGTTCACTTTGCATAACAGTAGAGAGTAGCCCAAACGAAGGAGAAGGGGAAGGGGAAGAGCAGCGCGATGGTGATGGACTGAGGGACGGTGGAAAAGTCGGAGGCCGGTCAATCTTCACTGTTCACGTTGCAGAACAGTGGAGAGCAGCCTAAACGAAGGAGAAAGAGAAGGAGAATGAGAAGGAGAAGGAGAATGAGCAGTGGCTGGCGGTGGAAACGACGGAGGCCGATGGTGAGCTGAGGGAGCTGCGCTCCACTGTGCTCTGTTGTGCTCTGTTTATGTTCTTCTTCTTCGGACAGTGGATAATGCAGAAGGAGAAGGAGAAGGGGAAGAGAAAGAGGAAGAGCAGTGGTTGACGGTGGGAACAACGAAGACTGGTGGTGAGCTGAGAGAGATGCTCTCCACTGTGCTCTGTTTCTGTTCTTCTTCTTCGAACAGTGGATAATATAGAAGACGAATGAGAAGGAGAAGATGAAGAAGAAAGAGAAGGAGAAGATGAAGGAGAAGGAGAAGGAGAAGGGGAAGAGGAAGACACATTGTTCCTATACCTCATTGACTTATCTTTGTATATTATAATGTGTTTGGTATTGTGGTGGCTGTTGTGGTTGTGGTTTGAAAAAATAGTTTTATAAAAAGTGCTTTTAGTTGTGGTTGGTTTGGAAAAATATATGTTTGGTTAAAACTGTGGTTAAAATTGAGGTTGAACAAAAAGTAGTTTAATGTGTTTGGTTAAAAATTGTGGTTCAATTTGATATTATGGTATAATTACCTAAAAAGACTTCATTAATATTAATATTAATGAACAATTACATAAAAAATAATCTTGCAACCAATAAAATCCCATGGGATACATGTTCAAACCCATTAAAAAAGAGTTCCACTACAAATATTGACCTAACTTGAGTCTCTATATAGACAATTAATGGCTTTACAACAGCAATGCCCTGCATTTCTAACTCTTTCATGCCCCCTTCCCTTGCCCCCTTGTTTTTCCCCATAATTCAATGGTTTCCTGTAGAAAGAGACGCAACCATCACTTTAATTGTTGTTAGCAGTAATGGTTTCCTGTAGGGTTGCTGTGCGCAGTGAAGAGAAATAAATGCGAAGAATGGACGAGAAGAGCAACAAAAGAGAAGAGGATAAGCTAGTAAATTCCCCATCTCTGTTATCTCTAGAAAGTTCAACCTGTGGTTGAACTTGCAAGAAGCAGTATTTTACTGCTTTTTCAAAATCACGGTCCTGCCTCAACAAAATGGTGGGACCTATATTTTAGAATTTTTTAGCATATGGTAACCAAACACATATATAAGTGTGTTTTTAAGAAATGCAAACGCTGCCGCTTAGACAAGCAGACTCAATATGCCTTAACTAGTGTGTTGTTATCAGTTGTTAACCCTTAACTTAACTGGTTTGCTTGCTTGAAAACAGGTGATGCTTTGCATAGCCTGGGGAGCAATTTGAATGATCCAAACAATGTCATGCAGAGTCCAGAGTGAATTAATTCACTCTCTACATCTCCACTGTTCACGTGAACAGTGGAGGAGCTGCTGTTTGCAAAGCACATAAATTGTGCTTTTGCTAAACTTGAGGCACAACCGTAATTTTTGGTGGGTCCCACCAACACAAAACTTTGTTTTTAACTTAACCAAACATCAATATTTGTGGCTGCCACAGCTACAATACCAAACGACCACTAAAATGACATTCAATGTGCCTAGTTCATTCTTGAAAAACCAAGTGGTGAACAATATGAATAGAACTCTAGTTGCTACAATACATAAGAGTAGAATGAGAAAGAGAGACTCTCATATATGCAAGTAACCAACATAACAAAACAATCTATTTGGTAGTAGATGTCATAGCACGATATTCTGTTTCGGTTGAAGATTGAGAAACAATAGATTGTTTCTTGCTTTTCCAAGAAATAAAAGAATCACTTAAAAGGATACAGAAATCAGTAACAGACTTGTGATCTGTAGGATCACTGCTATAATCAACATCAGAGCATGCACGCAGCTCTAAGAAAGAAGTGGATGAAAGTAAAAGACTCTGAAAGACTATACCCCAAAGATATCGCAAAATACGAAGAACAACTATCTAATGAATGGTAGTAGGAGAAGTAACTAACTGACTAACAACATGAACAACATATGCAATATATGGACGAGTAATAATATATAAAGCTCCCAATAATAGTACGGTATAAAGTATAATCTGACCTTGCGTTAACCTTAATGAGAGTATTTAGTTTTATTATTAGTAAGTCCAGCCTGCTCAAGAATATCCGCAACATATTTCAATTGAGAAAGAAGGTAACCTATAAGTGAGTAAGCTACCTCAATACCCAGGAATTATCGTAGATAACCTAAATCCTTCATTTCATACTGTCTAGCTAACTTTGTCTTCAAAACTGAAATACCATCAATGTTATCACCAGTAATAATCATGACATCAACATATAAAGACATAATGATATGACTTGCATCAGTACACTTAACAAAAAGAATAGAATCATGACTACTAGAAACAAATTCAAGAGAAGAAATCACAATAGAAACTTTCTCGAACCAAGCATGAGATACTTGTTTAAGACCTTATAATGCTTTGTTAAGCTTATAAATATATCTAGAGTAATGTAAAACACAAGAAGAGGGCGTCATATAAACTTCTTCTTGAAGATCTCCATTCAAGAAGGCATTTTTAACATTATGTTAAGAGATATGTCACTGAAAAACTGAAACTACTATAATAAGAGAACAAATAGTAGTCATTTTTGCAACAAGAGAAAATATCTCCTCATAATCCATACCATACTTTTAAGAATATTCTTTTGTAACCAACCTAACTTTGTATTGACCTATCAGAATTGGTCTTGATCTTATACATCTAACGACAACCAACAACACTCTTACTAGGAGGTAGAGGAACCAAATCCCAAGTATTTGTTTTATGCAAAGCATAAAATTCCTCATTCATAGCTTGATGCCAAAAAGGATCAATAATTATCTCTTTATAGGAAGAGGGCTCAGAGAGACAATGAATAGAAGCTAAAAAGAAAGTAAATGATGAAGAATAACAAGAACAAACAAAATCTGGTAACTTTGTGGATTTACGAATGCGTATGGATTGGCATAGAGACAGATCCATAATCTTAGACAGAGCTGAAGGGACCGTAAAGGAGAATGAAGCTTCAAGTGTGACGAAGAATAAAATGTCAGTACCTGCAGAATAATTAGTACGAATTGGTCAAACATAAAGAGGGGTATTAGAGGTACTAGGAATCTAAGATGATAAACTATCAGAATCCTCAGAAAAAGGATCTATACAAATAAAATTAGATCTAATCAAGTTATGAGTAATTGATGGAATAGAAAAGAAAGGTATATCTCGAGAAAGACAACATGACAAGATACATAAAGTTTTTAAGTTATTAGATCAAAACAACGATACCCCTTTTTCCTTCACCATAACCAATAAAAACACAAATAACAGATCGAGAGGACAACTTATTGCGTTCTATATGAGGATGAAGAACAAAATAAGTACAATCAAAAGCTCTAAATGAGAAATAATCAGGGGTATACCCATACAAGTTTTTGTAAAGAGAAAAATCTAAAATATAATAAAATTGGATTATAATAATCAAAATTACAGTAGTAAGAACAACTTCTCCCCACAACTTACTAAGAATAGAAGCAGACAACAAGAGAGAACGAGTAGTTTTGACAATGTGCCTATGTTTTCTTTTAGTAACTCTATTTTGCTCAGAAGTATATGAATATGAAGTTTGGTGAATAGTTCCATCTAAGACATGCAACTCATAAAATTTATTAGAGGTGTATTCCCAATTTAAATTACATATAAAACATTTGATGATAACAGAATGTTGAGTTTTGATAAGAGCTCAAAAGGTCGTATATATCTCAAAGAATTTAGAACGATGTTTCATTAAATAAACCCAACAATAACGAGAATGATCATCAATAAAAAAAACATAATATTGAGATCCTTCTTTTGTTGCAACATGAGAAAGTCATCATACATCAGAACGAATCAAATCAAATGGGGAAGAAGAAACAAAAATACTTCAATTAAAAGGTAAAGCGAAAAATATTATCAGTTTACATCCACTACAATAAGAAATATAACAAGTTTTTAAATTTTCTAAAGCTCTTGTAGATATCAAAAATCTCAAATGAAAAGACGAAACATTACCTAAACAGCAGCAACAACTGACACTTTTAACTTATCCAAAATATATAGTCCCTTCTCTTTATGTCCTGTCATAATTAGCTTCTAAGATTGCAGATTTTGTACACAACAAAAAAAAGAGGAAAAAATGACTAAATAATCACTAGAATCACATAACTGACAAACAAAAGCAAGATTCAATCTGAGTTTCAGAATAAGATAAACATTAGAGAGAGACAAATGAGATGTGACAACAGAACCAACACCTGCTAAGGACATGGAAGCGTCATCAGCAGTTATAACAATAATAAAGGACGAAGAGGGCACATAAGTAAGAAATGAGAAATCTGGAGACATATGATGTGAAGCATCAGAATCCAAGACCCATTCAGAAAATGACATACCTGAGAAACTATGAGGCAACTGACCTACGAATAAGATAAACATTAGAGAGAGATAAATGAGATGTGACAACAGAACCAACACCTGCTAAGGACATGGAAGTGTCATCAGCAGTTATAACAATAATAAAGGACGAAGAGGGCACATAAGTAAGAAATGAGAAATCTAGAGACATATGATGTGAAGCAT
>Ga0307517_10013817_pt1 | contig 10927 bp, 10 predicted proteins | sample 23_EM_MG_FD_194515 | JGI IMG/M metagenome (GOLD analysis project Ga0307517, IMG submission 194515) | Populus trichocarpa ectomycorrhiza microbial communities from riparian zone in the Pacific Northwest, United States - 23_EM | ecosystem: Host-associated > Plants > Roots > Unclassified | place...
GGTGCGCCGCACGATTTGAATTTGATGCGGCTCTTTGAATGGTGCCTCGAACATGATTTCAATCGGCGTGTAGACAATATTTCTGATAACCGACATCCGACGATCGTGGGATTTGAACATTATGAGGGGGGGGGGAGGCTTGGCGTCATTCGATTTCATCTACCGCATCCTCGGTAATCTCACTGGTAGGATTTATCGCTCGCTCCCTTAGATTCAACGCCTCCCCCCCCTCTGGTGTCGATTGTGGTAGACTGTTTGCTTTATCATTGGGATGTTTCTTGGAATGGGGTTGTCAGTGCGTGACGGTGGCCTGTTGTTCGTTGACAAGAGGTAAGTTGGTCTGGTGCGCGTTATTTGATGGTATGCGGCTGAACCGTTCTGCTGCAGTTGCGAATGTAACCCTTGGGTCGCCAGGACCTACGAGAAGCTCATACGGCGACGTTCGAGAGCTCGACGAGATTGATCGCGTTCTGGAGGTCGTAGAAGTTGATTGCTCCCTTCACGGTCACGAGAACGATCTCGTTTTCAAAAGGGTTGCCAACTATTCTACGTCGTCACGTAGACCCGCCTCTCTCGCCTACTCTCATGAGAAGCTTCTCGCCTGACTCCCGTCATGGGTCAAGGATCCTCGCGTTCTTGGGTCATCGTTTCGACTTGTGCGGCCAGGAGCGGTCGAATCCAGGACGAGCCATTCCAGAATGTTCTACGCCCGTTGGCCTACGCCTCCGGTCCGGACCCATCAATACTCTCAAATGTTTCGACTCGACCGAGCATTCCTTCGTTCACGGTATCTGTTACAGGTGTCAGAATGGCGGGACGTTTCGGCTTCGCAAGACCGCACTCTCCTTCCTCGCACAGGGGATGGATGGTTCAACTCTCCTAATCTAATCCAATCAGATGAGGGGTTTGTGTACCGATTGGGCTTCCGCCGTTGACATTATCAGGCACATTTACAACGTCCAGAAGGTTACTCCCACAGTTCCCTTTGGAAGATAGTCAATTCACCTCGCCGGCGTCCCCAGTATCACTACGGAGGGATGTAAATTATTGAGGTATTTCACTTTGGTTTCAGTCAACTAGGTGTACCAACAACCCAGACCTAGTGGACGCGATCGCGAACACGGCAAACCCGACAGCTATGGACCTTTGGTTGGCAGTTGTATGGCTGAAATACAAGGGGTTGGTGCCTCAGGCGCAAGAGCGGTTGGGGGCGGTTACAGAGGAGGTTTCCCAGGGTAGGGGGAGGGCGAATACCCACATGCACCTGTCAGGGGCGAGCTCGGAGCTGAGGAAGGCCGAGGACGTGTTGACACAGTACAACGCGCGGTCCACTGACCTGGCTGCCATTGGTTTTAGGACGATAATCTTCAGCAGACCATGGTTTTTTTGCTTGTTTTTGGGAGGGGTTAATTGTGGTCTCATTTTGATTCTGTTGATGGCTAGTACTTTCTCATTCACCCCTCCTCACACTTGTGTTATTTTGTTACCTCTGTTTGTCAATTTGTGTCCATGAAATTTTTGTCTTCTTTGTTCCTGTTCAAGGTCTTTCTACTCTAGACACATTACTATGAATGTGGTTCCCCCTTCTATGGGGTATTACCTTGATGATCACACACTCTGCTTGTTGCATACATATATTGGACAGTACAAATGTAAGTACTGCACTTTTCAAACAATGGAATATTTGGTACATAGTTGAATTTGAGGCATAAGTAAGGAGAATACATGTCCTATGGACCCCTACTGAAGAACCATGTGGCTGAAGTCAAGAATAAGTACTTCCCCCCCCCTAAGATGAACAACCAGATACTGGCCACCCCACTGTACATCAACTGGATTTCTAAATCCCTCAGGTAGCTGAAAAATCACCTTCCCAGTGACCACATCCTCCATCCTAGACATGCCAATTTCCCATAGCTTGGTATCATTGATGTGGAACCTGTCTGGAGGCCCACTGGACAACTGAGCAGGGGGTGAACCTGGGGTCCCAAAGTCCCATTCCATAGTACCAGAAGAACCTTCAGCCCAGACTTTTGAGCCACCTGTTTTAAGGAGTCTACATATGCGAGGCCAGCACACCTCACCCACAGCCAGCTCTCCTGTCCAGATATCCCTTGCTTCAATGGTACCCCAATCCAGGTAGACAATCTTGGACCCATCTCCTAATACCCTGAGGTCCTGAAGATCAACTATAGACACATTCATTGTCCAGAGGAGTTCCCCTTTCTCAGCATCCCAAATATTGAATTTCTTGTCTGCATACCAAACAAAGATCAATTTGCTGTCACCTGGCTGGGTGTTGCTCTGATGGGAGTCTTCAGCTGGAATTTGGAGGGACCCCTTGTGGTGGCCAGTTAAGACACCCCAGGTCTTCTTCACCCAAACCGGCAAACCACTTGGGATAATGGGTCCAATTTTTGCTTTCAGAACAATAGACTTAGTTGGAGCTGAGGTGGGGGGTGTGGACTTTGGATCAGTCATAACTGGGTTTATTGGTAAGGCACCAATTTTCCAGAACCTGACTAATTTCTCTTCAGATGCTGAAATGAGGGTAGAGGGGGAAGAAAATGTGAGAGAGTAAATATTCCCAGCATGGTCCAAAAAGGTCCCAACATAGTGAGGGTCTGAGCCAGTAATGTCCCAAACACAGATATTGGACAAATCAGCCACAGCAACAAGCCTGCCATCAGGGGAGAAACAGGGGTTATCACAATTTCTTTCCATGCTCAATTTGGACACTACTCCAGAATTGGTGTTTTGAAGTGTGACACCATCCTCTCCACACAAAAGAAACTGGGTGCCATCAGGGGAAAAAGCAATTTCATAACCATTATATGTGGGTCCAACTTTTTGATTGCCGATGTCCCAAAACTGAACAGCTGCATCAGATACAAATATGAGGCATTGGGGGTCTGTGGGAGAGAACCTAATATAGTATACAATGTCCTGTTGCTCCATGATATGACAACACTCCCCCATCTCAATATCCCACAACCGAATTGACATGTCTGCAGACCCTGAAGCAATTGTAGTGTAGTCTGCTGAAATTGAAACAGAGCAAACCCCTCTAGTGTGGCCATGGAATGTCTTGACAACACTACCAGTCTGCATATCCCAGAGCTTGACAGTATTGTCATGACTTCCAGATACAAGTGATGTCCCATCTGATGAGAAAGTGAGAGACTTCACCATACTTGTATGCCCAGGGAGGACAGCTGTCTGACCACCTGTGATTGCATCAAGGATAAGGATGTCCCTATCACTAGTCCCAACTGCAACAGTGTTGTTCCAGCATGAGAGGGTCTGTGGGACATTATTTAACAGAACTGTGCGGGAATACACTTCCCATTCCACTGGGAGCCCCTTAACCACCTTAACCACTTGTAAGAGCTCTGCAGTATAGCACTCATGTAACCAAGATGAGGAAGGGGAAAATGGGAGTGCGTGATAATATAGGTGGGAGGGAGAGTCAAGGATTGCATCAAAATGCTCCAGAAGAATTCGCTGGCTGTCATTTGTCCATGTACAGGAAACACTTGCCTGGGTAAGATATGTGAATATATGTCTCAGCAAACAGTCTGCATAGTACTCACTGAAGCACACCATTGCTCAACATCATTCATAGCATAAACTCCAACATCAAGGTTCCCTATGAGTGCAAGGACTTCAATCCAATATAACAAGTGTGTTGTGAAGAACTTTTCAATTGCTTTCTGCACCTCCCCAACATAAGAGCTGTTGCTAGGGACCTTCAGGAGGTGTTTTGCCCAGAATCTACATGAATATTCTAGACCATCTCCAATGTACTCCTTCTGAAGAGCAGGAAGATCCTTGACCTCACTGAGAACAGCATGGTCACCCAGCTTGCAAATGTTCTTCTTCAGCCTTTCCCCCATCAGGTTGAGGCATGAAAGCAGAATCGCTGGATGATGAACCCCAGGTTCCACAAAAAACCGATCATCTTTGCATCGGGATGGATTTGTGAGAAAATCAGAAAATGACTTGTGGAAGGGTCGAATGGGATCTTCTGTGTTCTCAGGGACAAGGAGGAGGGAATGGAGGGAGCGGAGAGTGGTGGAGACACTGGACACTTTTACTAGATCTGAAAGTCCTGTTGTTGAAAGGGGGTTGAATGCAAGTAACACTGCCCCAACCACAGTCCTGAAATGGGAGTAGATTTCCTCAGCATCTTCATCCATGTCATCAACTGCTTGCTCTAGGACCTGAATGTAAAGGAGGTCAATCCCAGACCTTCCTTCATGAGTGGTATTTTGTGGGAGAGAGACAATCTTGTCCAGCTGTTCAGTGGGTATGTGATTCTTGAATGCAACAAATTTCGTAGCAGTTGAAGCATAGATGAAGAATCCTGCTGCCTTTTCACAGAGAATGTTGATGTCTGATGGGTTTGGCCAATCTTGTGTGAAGTTACAATCACTTCTGGTTTTGGCAATGTTGGTCAACTGAGTCATAAAGAACAGCTTGATATCGCTATCCACTGAGGAACGATCAACATCATGCAACCTTAGCACTTCTGTGAGGGGTCGTAGTGACTTGAGGCGAAATCCAGAGCGGATCCGGGGCTCTGGACGACCGGTGACAAAGAACTTGACATTGGGGATCCTGTCCACAAAACGGGAGAGCACGGAAAGGATGGCGGAGGCAGGTTCTTTGTCCTTGCATTCGTCGAGAGCATCAATGATGATAAGCGTCCGGATCTGGGTGGGTTTCAGTGGGCCAACAATAATCTTCTCCATTTGGGAAGAAAGAGACTCCCGTCCAACACCGGGGTTGGACCTCAGGACTCGGAGCAACTTCTCTCGAAATGGGGGGTACCGATAGGCGAGCTGAAAGGCGAGAGTCGGAAAGATTGCTTGTAGGTTGCTTCTATCCTCGAAATCTCGTGAGCAAAAGAAGCTCGCACCGAGCTTTCCATCTGCGAAGCTAATCTCGGCAAACGTCTGAGTGATGGTCGACTTCCCGGTCCCTGCGAGACCATTCAGCCAGAATACGCGGTGGTCTTGCTCGTCTTTCAGCCAGCGTTCGAGTTGCAGGAGGACATCTGTCCTAGTTCCCCTCAGGCACCCCTGCCTGTTCCCGGAACTAAATCCGGCCTCTTCGGTGTGACGCATCCTTTCCAGAAGACAGCGATCCGCGTACTCCTATTTGCGGGTCACTACAAAAAATGGAACCATAAAGAAGTAAGACTCACGATCTGCTGACAGCCTTCGGCGTTGATGTCCAGTCGTAACGACGTCTACAGCGGATGTTAGATCCGATTTTAGTGAGATTTTTAGGAGTGCGAACCTGATATTCAATCAAGGCATAGCGAATGTCTTCCACCAGTGCGTTAACCTTCTGTGTATTCTCGGGGTTTTTGAAGAAATCTACGAGATCCTTCTGGGTTGTCATTGAGTCCATAGCTTGGCCAATCTCTTCCAATTTCCTGGCAGCCCCTGCGCGTCAGACCCGGCGCTCGATCCTGGAGGTGTGGGCTCACCATTCCAACTCGTTTGCCCTCTCCTTTTCGTCGGTGTCACCCGGAGGGATGGGCGCGGAGAGTGATTCAGAAAGTATTTTGATCCGGGGTGCCAACGATTCCATGGCCGCTTCATTCACCGCCCACTAGAACAACCATAAACATTGCGGGTTGAGTATGCGATAAGGATGTCATACCTCGCAATTGTCGAGAATAAAGCAGAGAGATCTCGCGATGAATTTGAGCGGGCCGAAGGCACCTGCGGAATCTCTTACCCCACAGAGTAATTTGGCAGTGGGTGACGCAGTGGACTTGCGGTTCGATTTCTTATCCACGACGACACTCGGTTCGAGGGTCTCGTCGGGATAAACAACTTCTAGTCCATAATCAGAAGGGGCAAAAGTGTCTGCGTTGTCGGAAGATACGATCAGAGGCAGCGACGAAAGCAACCATGTTCACGTACTGTCGGGCTTCCCACCATGCGAGATCAAAGGAGTGGATGAAGAGGGATTGACTTCCTCAAGTTCTCCCACAGCAACCTTGGCGTCTGGGTGTGGGTGCAATTGTCTCTGACCGACTTCCCTTCCATCGACTTCTGCCTCTCCCACTTGTTGACTATTATCGCTTCCGTGCGCTGGCACAGATTCTGGCCCATCAGGCTGAGGAGGTCTATCCGTCGAAAAAACAGGCTCCCCAACTACGCTGGCTCCATCCCCTTCTCGGTCGCAACTTTCGCCTGCTACGACGGGGAGCTCTGGTTGCGGAAGCGAACCTGTTGAGTCAGCCCCCGTTCCGTCCTGTTTGCGTTTTCTCCCAGTGAGTCGGTGGTTGAGTTTCTTCTTCATTTTGGAGAGTGAGCCCCGTATGTCTTCCATGTCGATGTTGGATCAGCGTAGATGGTGGTGTGATAGTGGACGATTGGCCTCGTGGCTTCACCTCCGTATCATCGGCACCGATCGGCACCTGTCTCACCGATTATTCGCGTGTTCAGGCAAAAATTGATCATGAAGTTCACGACTACCATTTGCAAACGCAAATTTGGTGACGAAGCAAACGAAAATCACGAGTTGTTTCGCGGAACAAAGACAGAAAATACAACAAACTGGGGTATACTGCTCAGCATCGGCCGACGGCGGTATAGCATGTAGAACCCGCCCTCCTAGGCAGCGACCCCAATGAGGAGCGTCTAATCATAACACTCCACTGTACCGACCAAAGGCACCACCACCAGGGGAGGGACTCCCATGCGGAACGTCACGCGCTCGAAAGGTATCTCCCTTGAGTGCCACAGTGACCTTGCGAGTTCGACAATAGCGGCCGCATAGACTTCGTCGTTGTGCAATGACTGAAATTGGTCGGTAATCGCGAGCTCCTTGGTAGGAGAGAACGAAGCTTGCCGGATTATATTGGGAGTAACGGGTGTCAAGGAATGTGTCGAGATACGGTCATAGATCGCAGGCATCAAGAGTCAGCTTCTCCAGTGGTCCTATAAAATCCAACAGTTGTCCAATATCGTTCGTAGATCACCCGCAACGAGATCCTCGCCTCGAATGCATTTGAAGTCCCCTGATGTTGGTCAGTAGTAGATGCTCCGGATTTCCTGGAAGCCTGAGAGGAAACGTTGGAGGGCCTTTAGTTCAAGACTGTGCCTATATCGTCTAGATCTCTAATTGTGTGGTGAGGGTATCAAAATTCAAGGGAGGCCTGTCAGCCGACCGAAGGGTGACCGAATGACGGTCGATGATGAGGTTCTCGTTCACTGTAATTTCAAGTACGATTTGTTTCACCGTGTCCTTCATATACTGATGGCAGGCGATCGCGTCCGACCATGGGATTGACGTCGACGGATCCAGAGCAGGCGTCCTAGGAATGTCACAGCCCGCGCAGTCCAGTCAATGCCCAAATCTCGCGCGCTTTGCAGCGGGACGTGACATGCAGTGGGTCGCAATTTCGCAACCATGTGTGTGAATTGAACCCCGTGAATTTGTGGAGTATCTGGAAACAAATCGCGACGAACACACAGTACGAACCCTCTCCAATTTGCTAATGCTCCGAACGTGTACGACCTGTTTGAATTGACGACACGAAGCTTTTCAAAAACCCTAGTAAATGTATCACTCTTCAACCTGATTCATCGACGAAGGATGAAATCAAGAAATCACTGGGCAGGGGTAGCCTCCTCAGGCAAGGTCACAGGAACGCACGAATCTAACGCCCTCTTCCACAGCCCGCTCTTCTCCGCCAGAGTGGCTCGATCTCCAACGATAATGAGAGCCAACTTCGCTCGAGTCCACATCACGTTCAACCTCCTCTCATCCTCCACGAAACCAATATCCCTCTCGACGTTGCACCGAACGGTAGAGAAGATGATGATATCGCTCTCTCGTCCCTGGAACGAATCGATCGTGAAGACTCCAACGTCGTTTGGTACGCGGCTTTTAAGCTCGGATACTTGCTTTGTGTACGGTGTGAGAACGGTGATCTTGAGCTTTTCTTCCTTCTCTTTCTTTGATCCTGATGCCCCTTCGTCTCCCTGTGGGTCTGGTCCCCTATCAACGGCCTTTCCCTTTCCCTTGGGATCACTCTTCGGTTTCTCCTCCGGCGTGTCCTTGGTAGTGAGTAACTTGATCACCGTTTGTACGACCACCGCCTGTCCCACGTTGCTCTTTGACATTCCTCCCATATCTTCTTCCGAGTCGCACTGGACGAATACGATAGGTACGACAACCCCGTGCTCAGTCGGCCACGGGAATTGGGAGCCCTTCAGAACTGCAAGACGAATTGGAGCGTCCGTCATCCCTGTCTTCAGTCGACCTTGATAAAATTCGTTTGAAGGGAAGACTGCGAGCTGCCTTGGGAAACGATACTGGACCTAGACGCGAACAATGTCGTGAACGGGCAACTGGGATTCTACGAGAATAGAGACTCACATTCAACATCGTCTTGGACATTCCCTGGGCATTCGGGCCAGTGTAAAGTCGCTCTAGCATGGAAACATCATGTAATAGTGCTTTCGCCATGTTTCGAACCATCGGACGGAGTTGGACACTAAACGATTGAGCGTCACAAGAGACCAGATTGTGGAGCAAACACCTACTGATCCCCAACCAGCACCGCCTTCTTGCACCCCTTAACCAAAGGAATGAGGGCACACGCCTCGGTGATCTGCGATGCCTCGTCGATAATGGCAATCTCGAAATCGACCTTCCTGAGGATCCCCAACCCGGCGCCAGCACAAGTGGTGAACACGATCTTGGCGGATTTAATGCGTTTCTGGGCCTCCTTGACCAGCCGGCTGTTCTCGTTCATGTCTCCTCCTACCCGAGCATCCATGGTATAATCCTGGAGAGCTTTGTTGACTTTTTGACTATCCGTGGCGACGCGGAGAATCTTATCGTTAGAGACAAGATCTTCCTCGGCATTCAACTTGATGAACCGTTCCAGGACATTATCGACGGCTAGATGAATAGTGTATCGGTTGGGTATTGAACCCGCGTTTCGTTGAGTAAAGGCGTACCGTTGTGAGTGGAAGCGGTCATGAGGATCTTTTCCTCCTCATCCAGAGTTTTGAAGAACTCCCGGAGGATTTTAACAACGACAGTAGTTTTTCCGGTACCTGAAAGTCATATTAGAGTTAGATTCTTCACATGCAACGGGATTCTTGGATACCTGGCGGACCCCAAATCAATGCCAGCGGATTCTCGGACGATTCCACCGCCCGGACTTGGTTCGGATTTAACCCATCGACGTCAAGACCATCGTCGACGCCATCATCATCAACATCCCCCCCGTCGGGTTGACCATCGGCCTCACCCTGGTGTCTCCCTACAACTAAGTGGCTGAATTCGCAACAAAGGGAACCATCTCTGACGAGTCTTCCGACGGCATCCATCATAGCCCTCGCCGTGGCTTTGAGCAAGATCAATGTCAACGTGGTTTTCACCCAAAAACGAACGTAACCCACCTACACTCCCGGCATTATACATCCTCCACTGCATTTGCGCATACTCCGGGGGAAGTGGGTACTGCAATTCCATCTTCATTTCACCCTTCCTCGCCAATATCACAACGGCATCCACAACCGGTTTCCCACCAACCCAACCTTTCTCCGGGTCCGAGACCGCCTGTAACCTGACATGGGAGTGAATCCTGACCGCCGTGGGTTCATCGATCCGGACATTCGCAATGACTTGGGTTGGTTCATCAGGGACTGGAACCAACCGCACGGTTGCTGGAGGTGGACCCCTTCCTCTCGGCTTCCTCGGCCGGCCTTGATCGTTGCATGGACATTCATCTGCGGCCTCTTCTGTCCGATCGAACGTGATCCCGAGAGCGTGTTTGTGCGCGTATTCCATCATTGGTGACTGAGAGATGACACTTGCACGACATTCGTGAAGCACCAGTAACACCTCCTGAACAAGTTCGGAAGATCGAACCGAAAGCGAAGCCAACGAAAGAAGGTCGAGGTACTCGTCCATAGTGACCTTCGCAATGCTTGCTGCGATCTTCTCCAACGCGACCAAACAAGCGATACCGGATTGATTCGCCGACTTGATGATATTTTGGATAATTGTCAACTCGAGATCGTCCAAGTGCGGAGAGACGAAATGGTCTTCTGTCGGCGGTTGTGTCTTCAACAGACAGTATACGAGCGGAGGGTGCTTCTCGACCCAGTTCTTGGTCACCTCCACGCTCATTCGCTGGATCGGGGTAATGATTGTGTAGAACGCCCAAAACAGTTCGTCGTAGGCGTGGTTGTTGAGGCATAACGCGAGGACCTTCTCGACCTCCGCTACGTCCTTGTTCTGAAGCACACCTTGGACCTTTGCTCGGTTCGCCTTTGGGATGAACAGTTCTTTCATCCACATGCGGCCTTCCGCCTCCCAGTCGACATCCTCAAGTCTGTTCAGGGTATACGGGAGTTTTTGCTGAGCGAGCCTGCTGATGAAGGCCTCCGTCGCAACGCTGGAAGGTAACTTTATCAATTTCATAGGGAGCACAAGGGGGTAAGATCTTCTCACTGTTCAAAGTACAGGTCAAACAATTGGTGTGCGATCCGGTCCCTGTTTGATACGACGTGGAGCTCGATCGCGGTAACCGGAGAGCGATTCACGCGGCCGCATTGCTAAACCCATGAAATGTTGAAGTACTGAGCGCAGCCGCAATGAAGAGCCACTTACCCTCTGAACCGGAACGGATATCTTCTGCAGTGCAATACTCGTGATGACGTCGGCCTCCGAGGCGGCTGGAGGACGGCTCATGAACACGAAAGTATTTGACCTCTGCTTCTCGAACAGCTGGAAGAGGTTATCCGCAACATATAGCATGTAGTTGGTCGAACAAGGTCGATATGTTGACATCGGTCCAGAAGCGGTTGGCATGAAGGAGCAAACGACGACCCTCAAGTTGTCGTTCACCGAGGTATCCTCGTCCCACGGGACCTCTCCTCGG
>Ga0307517_10013818_pt1 | contig 10925 bp, 3 predicted proteins | sample 23_EM_MG_FD_194515 | JGI IMG/M metagenome (GOLD analysis project Ga0307517, IMG submission 194515) | Populus trichocarpa ectomycorrhiza microbial communities from riparian zone in the Pacific Northwest, United States - 23_EM | ecosystem: Host-associated > Plants > Roots > Unclassified | place...
TCCAATGGAAATAACAAAAAAAAAAATCAATTAAAATTATGTTGATAATTATGTCAGGAATACATGTCAGTAATACCGATGATATTTTTTTTGCAATTTTAAAGGAATTAAAACCTGACAGTTCCCCCCCTCCCTATATCTTCATCTTCATTTCCTATAAAACACAGCAGCAGCCCCCTTAGCAGCCCTCTTGTAAATTCAATCACTCAATTCACTAACGTCGACCAATATTTATTAATAGCGTCAATTTTCTTCTTTTGGTTCCATTAATAGCATCATGTTCCACTCCAGCAAGTTAGCAAGCCCACCTGTTTTTTTAAACCTATTTATATTTGAAGTTTATTTATTGAAATTTATTTATAGTAATTATTTCTTGTTTGTATATTTAAGTGTTTTACAACTTTTTCCTAGATACATTTGTTGTATCAATGGATGATTTATATGTTAAGAATTGCTCAACATTTGGGACAAATTAGTTTTATTTATCATATTATTAAATTGAGTTTGAATGTTTTTAACTTATATGCATTATAATTGAATAAATAATAAGTAATTTAATGGGTATCAATTATATTTTATCAATTTTAGTGTTAAATTAGAAATTTAAGAAAAAATGATTTTTGTGGAATTGATAATAATTAAATGTATTAATTTAGGTTGAATAAGTTTGAATTGAGTAAATGATGGATAATTAGTTGGATACTAATTATTTTTTTGTTAATTTTATAGTTCAGTTCACATTTTGATGGAAAATGAGATTTGTGTAGAATTGGTAATTAATTATTGAATTGCAAATTCATTTTTAATAAAATTTTGAATTTGGAATTGATAGTTATAATATTAATAAATTTCATCATTGGTATTCTATATAAATTTAATAAGTAATGTCGAGACTAAAAAAAATAATTGTATAGGCAAGATTATCTTAAAGGAGTTTAGGATTTTATTAATTTTGTACTTTCTAATTTGAAAAATATTAGTTAGGGTAAAATTAAATGTCCATGTGCAAAGTAAAAAATAAAATTTTCACCATAAAAATTTTGTGACGATGCATCTAGTTAAAATAGGCTTATTGATAAATACTTATGTTTGTTTGCACATAGAGAACCTTATGTTTCTTATGAAACCATGTTAGAAAAGATGATTGGCTCAACTTTAACTTCTAGCAAAGTATAAGAGTTTATGGATGATAATAGTAATTATTATAGGAGTATGATAATGGATGCAATGTGAATAGATCAAGATTATTCAGGTGAAAGTTCATGTAACGTCCTTTTAGATAAAAAAACCATATGCAAATACATTTAGGTTTTTTGAATTTTTGAAAGATTTTCATAAATTATTATGAGACAAGTACAAAACTCACAGTAAATTATCATTCATTGCATAAGATTTTTCCATCAAGTTAGATTATAGGTTAAGTGAGGCCAATTATGATTGGATCTTTGATGGAAAAAAATTAAGTTACTTGAAGGGAATAAGTTGGAAGATAACTTATACGCTATAAATCTGTGATGAAACCTTTTGGTCTAAAATACAGAAAAATTAATATGTATTCAAACTTTTGCATGTTGTATTACAGTGAATATGTAGATTTTACCGAGTGCAGAACTTGTCTGCATGCTCAGTATAAATGCAATAGTAGTAAAGGAAAGACATTTATCGCATTCAAAAAATCAATTTAGGTCATAGGCTACAAAAATTATATATGTCTCCAAAGACTATTGAGCACAAGACATGACATCATTCATATGATGAGATAGATTGAGTCATGATGCACCATTTTAATAGTGAAGCTTGAAAACAGTTTAATAGAGTGCATTCTGAGTTTTCAATGGAACCACAGAACATATATCTTAGATTTTATACTGATAGATTTAATCAATTTAGGTAATTTATTGCATCTTATTTTTGTTGTCCGAATATACTAACAGTTTACAACTACCTATTAAGGATGTGTATGAAACCAGGATTCATGTTTTTATATGTGGTCATACTTGGTCCTTACAATCTAGGTAGGAATATAAATATTTATCTTCAATAGTTGATTAATGAATTAAATCAGTTATGGTGAGTCGAGACTTTGATATATGATGTCTCAAGGAAATAGAATTTTCAAATAAAGACGACACTGATGTGTAGACTGTAAATAATTTGCCTGTGTATGAGATAGTTTTAGGTTAAAGCACACATGAAAAATTAGCTTGTCCATATTGTATGCATAATAATAAGGCATTTACCTTAATCAATGGTGGTAAAGCTTCTTTTTTTTTATTATTACCACCAGAGATTCTTACCAAGTTATCATAGATTCAGAAATAAATGGAAGGACTTCTTAAAAACTAAAGTGGAAAAGGATGTTGCGCCGCCAATACTCTTAGGTAAAGAATTGTATGATGAAGCTTCTTAGTATGACAACATTATATTTGGTTTTCATTCTTGAAAGTAAAAGTTCCCTAGTTTTGGTGTATCTCATAACTGGGTAAAACAAAGTATTTTTTAAGAGCTTCATTAATGGAAGAGTAATGTCATCTGCCATAATTTGATTGTTATGCATATCAAGAAGAATGTATCTGACAATATTTTTAACACGGTTATGGACATGAAAGAGAAAACAAATGACAAAATAAAAGTTAAAATTGATCTAGCTTTGTATTGTGACTATGGGAATATGAAGTTGATTAATGGTAGGTTTCATGTTACAAAGCCCAAAGCCACATTAATCTTAGACAATGATGCATAACTTATTGTCTATGAATGGCTTAAGAGTATGCGATTTTCTGATGGATATGCTTCAAATATAGCTAGATTGATAAATTTAGGAGATTGCAGATTGTATATAATGAAAAGTCATGACTATCATGTGTCAATGCAAACACTCATTCCAATTATTTATAGGGATTTATTTTCAAAAGAGATGTGGGATGCAACTAATAGAGATTAGTTATTTTTTAAAAGATATTTGTTTGAGCAAGTTGCATACCCAACACATGGAGCAATTTGAAACAAACATCATTGAGATAATCTACAAACTTGAAATGGTCTTTTATCCCTTTTTCTTCGACTTAATGGCGCATATTCCCATTCATTTAGTATATAAGGTAAAAGCTAAAGGTCTTATGTAGTATATATATAGATGCATTTATTTGAGAGGTTAGGTATTACATGCATCCTAAGTAATTGTCCATTATCTTTTCTTAAACATTCGATTATTTTTCTCAAATTACTTGAATGCAGATACTTGTTTAACCTTAGAAAAAATGTAAAAAATAAAGAACAAATTGAGGGTTTGATATGTGAGGCTTATATTGTTACAAAGATTTCAACATTTACCTCATATTTTTTTAGCCTCATTTGAGAACAAAAATCATCCTCATTCAAAAAAATGATGGTGGGTGAACTGCTTTTGACTAAGAATTTGTTAATATTTTACCATTCCAGATGACCGTTATATGAGGAGAAGATATCTAATAGACATTAAATTCAGACAAGAACATAATTATATGTTATTTAACTATGATGAATTGATATCTTTTATTCAGTAAGTAAATTTTACAATTAATATTTTTAAACTATTTTCTCTTATAAACTAAATTCAGTTAACTTCTTTCTAGGCAACATTATCAATTATTATCATCTCAAAATCTAAATCTTAGTAAATCTCAAAATTTTCAATTACAAGATTAACAATTTGTCATGTGGTTTAAAACACATATAAGGATTTCATAATTTATAAATCCTAAGTTTAGATTTAGTTATGTCTTTTCTTCTACCGTTAATGGTTGTTAACTTTAACCAAGTATTCAATATGGAAGCCAAAGTCGGTAGATTGAAATTTCTATCTTTGAATCCTAAAAGAAAGGTCCAGTGTTATAATGAGTATTTCATCAATGAATATATTTTTTATACTGAATAGTATGGTGAAGGTACAAAAACATATAATAGTGGAGTTTATGTAAAGAATTTAACTTCTAATAAGTTTGAAGTTGATTATTATGACAAGTTACAAAAGGTTATTGAATTGCGATATCATAGGTTACAAGATATAATGTTTTTATTCAAATATTATCGATATGATATAGATTAAGGAACTAGAGTAGGTTATCATCATGGTCTAGTTGAAATAAATAAAAGAGGTAGACGTCGCAACATTAACAATGTTTTTATTTTTACCAAAAAATAACAACAAGTATATTATACATACACTCCTTCTTTTAGAAAGTATTATAATAGAGTTGATTGATTATCTTTTGTGAAAACTAAAAATAGAAGTCGAGTTCAAGTTGTTGAAGATGGTAATGATAAAATAATTGAGAAGATGATGTCTTTTAAATGGATGAGTTAATTTGTCTATATCAAGTAACTTTATCTACCAAGTTAGAAAACCCAATTTTTCATGTCATTGAGAATAATTATGTTAATATTGATGAGTTAAATGTAATATTGAGTATCAGTAGACATAGAAAAGTGAATGAAGTGATACAATTCATGCAAGGGTTAAATAAGGAAATTTGGATTTTAACATAATTGTGCTTACTTTCTGGTTTATACCATCATGTATAACTCTTAATCCAACTGTCAGATTGGGATTAAATTTAACCAGAAGTTTCTAGACATATTATTATATATTTAGTAAAAATTTCAGGTCAATAGGAGTTCGAGGAAGGTCTTACAAATTTTATTATTTGTTACCTTTTAACTTATGGACTTTCTATTTGAAAAATATTTTTTTTCTAATGATATAGGGATATTCAACAACTTATTTTTAAAATTTTTCTAGTTCTACAAGGATCTATAATGGACAACAACATAGTCCAAGTGTGGCAATGATTCCTTAATGTTCCAAAATTCTTTTCTTACAAAGACTCCTTATTTATCCTAACTAGACAAGGAAATGAGAGCTGATGATTCCTACAAGAACTATATTTCATGAAGAACTATATTTATTATTTGAGTTTTATGTTATTTTTATTTTTTTGGACTTGCTTTAGTTTCATTTTGTACTTTTATTTTAATTTGGGTTCATGACATTCCATTAAACATTGTTTGGGTTTTATTAAGTGTTTTAGGCTTTAGTTTTGGTTGGGCTTTGTTTTAGGCTATTAGGGTTATTAGGGTTGTTTGTTGAGTCTATTTAAATTGTTTATTGCTGTTAAATTTTAGCAGCCTTTAATTATTTAATAATTCAGATTTTTGCTTGGTGCAAATGTTCTTTATTGAGAAAAAAAACAACAATTGACTTATCAAGGTATAACCGATCTTGTGATGTCTTTGAATGCTTTAGGTTCTTGTTTTGCTATAAACAACAGGTCCAAGTTCAATTTCCAGTACCTTTAGTTCTTAGGTACATGATTATCTCTAAGTCAAGGTTTTCTATCACAAACTTGATTTTTAGCTTTTTAAGTTTGTCATCTACTTCGTTGTAGGTTTCTAGATTTTTATATCCATAAGGTTCATATCCGGAAGTTGATGAGATCGATATTGAATTAAACAAAGAAAATGATGTTGAACATGACAATGAAGAAAATGAAGAGGATTCCGATTAAAAGATATTGAATTGATTTAGATGTAATGTTTCATTATGTAATAAAATTGAAATTGTGGAAGACATTTGTTGATACTTTATAGCGCATTATATTTGTGTTTTTTGGATTATGTTTTATGCTTTTTTTTTAGATATGTTCATTGTTTTAATATTTCAATATTTTTTTTTTTTTTTTTTTGTGGTAGTGAGTTTAATGTGAGCAATTGTTAGCTTGAAGATGTTTGGTGTTGTTATTATTATATGTTTAGGTTAGCTAAGGAATTATAACAACTATCAGCATTTATGTTGGCAATTTCATACCCATTTTGTCAGAAAGTTATAGAAGCTTGAGAATTTCAAATGGAATCAACGACTAAAAATCTTGTTGGAAATTAATTTTCATCAGATTTACCGACATAAAATGAGCGATAAAATCTAATTTTTTGGTGCAATTCATCGGCATTTCATAAAAAATCCCATTAGTATTTGAATTGCCAATGTAAATACCGATGAAACTACAATCCCTAATGAGAAACTTGTCCACGATAGAATATTTTGTCAGTGTTTTTTAATTTTCTGGTAGTGACTTTATATGATATAGTTGACTAAGTCCTAGTGCGCGACCCAGTCAACCTAGCAAAAAACCGATTTGACTTAAAATAATCTCAACATCACAATGTTTAACATTGTTTTTTTAAATATTGAGTCAGTAACGTTTTGGATTCATCCAGATCAACTCGGGATAAGCCGCAAAAAACATGCCTTAGATCATACACCCTGTTGGGTCTAACGGCTTTATTTTTTAAAATTATTTTTTATTTAATTATATGATAAAAAAATAGGCATGTGTAGGAAAGCGATTGAAAAAAATTAAAATACAAAATAAAAAAATATCATGAAGGGTTATACAAAAATAGCACTTCTAATATAATAATAAAAAAGACTACGTGGTAAGTAAAATCTTAATGGTTTTTAATAAAAAAAATTAAAATAAATTTTTAAGGAAGCCATTTTAATGGATTTAAATTAAAATTCCAGAAAAATATAAAAAAAGATAAAGAACAAAATTGGCTAGGCATATAGCTTGAGTGGGCTAGCACGTTTGGCTTGTAAAAAGAGACCAGTTTGATGGGCTAATGCGCTTGGCCTATAAAGTAGGTCGGTCTTACACACTAAGTCTCTATGATTGTTTTTATTGTGTTAAAGGACAGAAGACACATCGTTCGTTCATTTATTTTTTTAAAAAAATAGAAAAACAATGCAAACAAGTTGTCATTTGCTAGTGCAAATTCCGGTAACTAGAGGAGAGGTCATCAGAAAGTCGAGACAAGGGTATTTTAACCCCACATTTGTTTTAGCCTCTTTTCACCTAAAAAAAACCTAATAAACACTCATTTCTAATATTAAAACAACCTATAATCAATCATGAACCTAAACTCATCTTGGGAAAAAAACTCTTGAACCTCAAGCTACTTTTTCGATAAGATGAAAAATCAAAAACACTTAAATGAAACTCTTCTAATTAAATATAAATCATTAATATTAAAATCAACTATTTTAGTTACCAAAACATGATCAGCCAATAATTTTCTCTCTCATCGATAGTTTTGTAGGGTCTCCTTACTTTTTTGAACTCAAAGATTGAAACATGATAAAAATAAAGTTTTGAACCAAGACATAAAATTTTGAAACCAAAAAGACCCAAAAATGAATATGAAAAAAATTCCACAAGTTTTGGCAAGGGATGATTAATGGTAAAAAAAAAAAAAAAACCTACATTATTACTAATTATCAAATTTAACCCGCTAAAAGTGTGTTTGTTTTTGCTATGAAAAACAATTTTAAAATTTTTTAATTTTTAATTTTTTTTTGCTTCAAATTTTTTATATATATTTTTAGATTGTTTTAATGTGGTTATATCAAAAATAAATTTTAAAAAATAAAAAAATATATTATTTTGATATATTTTCAAGCGAAAAACATTTTGAAAAGCCCACAATTCCAAATGCTACATAAATCTTAATTATTATATTTGTTTTGCAATAAAATTAAATTCTATTTTGCAAAATCAAATATCAACCTAATAAAATTGAATTCTAATCTTTTATTGCAATAAACCTATTAAAAACAAATTAAAACAAATCATACATTTCAATTCTCAATCATAGAAGAATTAAATTAAAAAACAATTATTTGGCGACCGGAATGGAAAAATTTGAACAAAATAAATTTTCTCAATGCACAATGCATGAACAATAATTTTAGGACTCTTAGCGTTTCTTTTAATTTAATTTTAATTTTAATAGGAATTGTGGCGCACCTAATTAAAAAAAGGAGAGCAGGAAATATCCAAAACCAAAGACAGAAACCAACACTTGCCCAAAAAATAAACCCAAGTGCTCAAAATTCCAAGTCGTGCTCGTTTCTACCTCAATCATGAAACTTTTACCCCGTCTGTAGTTTTCTTAATTTAGGTGACCTTTATCATCCCATATTTAATGGCTAAAGTTACAACAAAAACATACACCGTAGATGCCCTATCCTCATCTATGCTCCTCAGGCATGCGGAATCCAGACATGACTAATTTGTCAGCAAACATCTTGCCAGTCTTGGGCATGACATGCCAGTGCAACGTCAAGTTGAATTCCTTACCACGAAGATTGCTTCCCTGCACAAGGAAAAATAATGTTCAGTTATGAAACTTAGCAAGAGTAGCACATGAGATGGTTGATGGATGATACCTGATCAATAAAACGGTACTTGTTTGCAGTTTGAATCCAAAATTTCGCATGCTCTTTGGCAGGTATAATAGCATCCCAGAGAGACACCTATGACAAACATTTAGAAAGAGTTGTGAAGTGGACATAGTTTTATGCAGTAGATCCTGACGCTAGTAGAAGTGAAGGAAATGCGCATGTGTAGTGCCTGTATGTGTAACAAGGAAAATGGAAAAGGCAAACTGATTCAGCTCCATGCTTGCCTCATAAGTATATAAAAAACTAAAGTTCAAAGTGAGAAAGACGAGAACCAAAATGGAAAAGAGCGTACTTTAAATTTCAAACACCTATTTGTACCTGGTTCAATGAGTTCTGGGGGGTTTCATACTCAGCTGCTACAAATATGAAAAGCTGCAATAAGTGACAGTCATGATTATTAAATGTTTGAATTGGCTATCAAGATGATCATTATATACTTGAATCATCTTTAAAGAATAACCAACATGAAAATGTAAAAGACCAAAAAATTTCGGTGACCCATCAATTCAAAATCCTAACAAACATAACAAAGGCAGCAAAAAGAATTGTTTTTAAACTATAAGCAAATCAGTTCCATATTGAAGTCATTTGTCCCAGCAGTGTCCCAACTATGAGACACAAAGAAGTTTTACATAGGATTTCCAAATTTTCTTAGGGCATCCAAAACCCAGCTTGTCAGAATGTGGAAACTATAATAGAGTGGTTGGTTTAGTAAATAAAATGTACTGACTACTTGGATTACATTCACAGAACAGCCATCTATGGCTAGCCTCAGCATGAGAGTCAAAGATTTACAACTCTGAAATGAAAGAAAAAAATATAACACCTATCACACCAAAGGAGAAACACATATACTACTATTTCAAATTACATACCTGCTTTGTGTTCCATGTAAACAGTGACTGCAAATCAGCTGTTATATTCATGGTGAGGCTGACCTGCATTAAATAATGGGCAGTTCAATCAGCGTTGAATCATTGCTAGCTTATCAAGTGTCCAGAATAAAGCGCCTGCATCTACACTGATGCATCTCAAACAAATGAATGTTTGACAACATACATTATCTTAAAATAGTTCAGATGAACAAGGAAAAAAGAAAAATCAACACAATCAATCAGACCAGTCTTCTGGTAGAAGAAATTGCACCATCCTGCAAACTTACATGCATCACTCTGTAAGAAGTTCTTTCAATCAACATTCATTCCATCTTCAAAACTTCAATGCACAGGCACAGAAAAGCCAAGAAGCTGATCCCATATTAACTCAATGGTCAACACGTATAACGTAATCCCTTCCCCAGTATAATGTTTTTAGCACCTTTTCAACCAATAACTAGATAACTAAAATATCTAGCATAATGAAAGAAGTGATCGACTTTTGGTTTGAATTTCTTGAAACAGAAAAAGGAACCATATTGTAATGGGCCAAATCCAATATATAAGCTGAACAGTTAAAGATGCAACGTGGATTACAGAAGTTGTGTTCTGATATCATTTTACTCTTAAACATTCATGTATCAAGTTGCAAACTATTTCAATTCCGTATTTGACAATTTTTAGTGCTATCAGAAGTGTCCATAAATTTTAGTACGTTCTTTGATAACAAAGATTCATAGGCAGATCATCTAATAAGCTGAAAGCAATTCTCCTGTGGATTTAGCAATTACAATCTCATGCACGTTAACAATTGCTAGAGGCGAAATCTGGTCTAAACCAGTACTAAGAGGGAGAAACGGGATTGTTCTGCTCAATTTTCAAAATCTCCACGTAGGTGAATATTTTGACATTAGGGTTTTCAGAAAGTGTAAGCCAAGACAGTATCTTTAGGTAGCAGGAAAAAAATAATAAAGGGAATCAGCTAGACGAACTAGAACCTAAGCACACTAACAAACAGAAGATCAAACCACTGAGAGAATGCTAACCTCTAAGCCTTTTCTTATAACATTAGGAAAAATAAATAAATAAATAAATAGAAATACTAAAAACTCAATTCAACAAATCAATAAATACAAATTATGCAACCTTAATCTAAAAAATTAATCCACTCAACCCAGATCTTGAAACCTGCTTGTACACAAATTTATACACCAATAAAAACCCACGTGGCATCTTATATTAGCAACAAATTGAACCCAAAAGTGATTATGTTTATTCAATTTAAACAACTAAGAAATTTAACAAATCTCATCAATTTATACAACTCAAAATCTTTATAAGAAAAAGGCAAGGAAAGAATCAATCACCTCATCATTTCCATGTACCTGCTTTTGAAACCAGTTGAATTTCACTATCTACAAAACCCCAATTAAAGAAAATGATTTAAAAGTTGCAATTAGATTCAAACAACATTAAATCGACGGAATGACAGAGGAACCTGGATTTGGGCAGAAGGAGAAGGGAAATTGAAGTTGTCAGAGAAAGAAGCGATGGCACACATTAACGCCAGTATAGTCAAGGCGAACGTTAGCAATGCGTTCGCTCTGTATCCGAACGAATGCATTCTTTTGATGCCGTTGTCGTTTTTTTTTTTTTTGAAAGAAGTGGTAGGACGAGGAGGAGTTTATTTCCTTGTTCTCTGGTGAGTTGATGTTTTTGACAGCGTTTTGTTTGAAATTGTGCTTTTTATTTTTAAGCGTTTGTTTTAT
>Ga0307517_10013819_pt1 | contig 10924 bp, 2 predicted proteins | sample 23_EM_MG_FD_194515 | JGI IMG/M metagenome (GOLD analysis project Ga0307517, IMG submission 194515) | Populus trichocarpa ectomycorrhiza microbial communities from riparian zone in the Pacific Northwest, United States - 23_EM | ecosystem: Host-associated > Plants > Roots > Unclassified | place...
TGTTTTTAAAATATTTTTTATTTAGAAATATATTAAAATAATATTTTTTAAAAAAATTATTTTTGATATCAGCGCATCAAAATAATATAAAAATACTATATTTTTAAAATATAAAAACAAACAGGGATAAAATCGATTATGATCATTTCAAAGTCAAATTCTTTTCTAAAAGATTAAGAAATAGAGACCAACCAAGCAAGAAAGAAATAATTATCAAGATCAACACTTAATTACTAAAAAAAACACCTTACAAGAGGAGAGTTGATTGCTTGTGAAAAGGAAGGATAATATTAATAGTTAGTGTCGAGAGAAATGTGGATTACAGCATGATATTTGCTTGAATTTTCAAAGGCCACAGCACGGGACATATACTTGCTACCAACCATCATGATCATTGTAAGCTCAAGGTGTTTATTTGACTTCTTGCATTCATGCCTGCCCATTTGTTTGACTCCAAGAAATCGAGCAGTGTTAAAAGACCAATAGGATTAAATAAATAATAAAAATAAAAAAAGTTTGGTCTCCTTTGAAAACGGTAGCAAATTCTTTTCGACTTGCTCCATAGTTAGATATGCTTGCATTATATACGCGCTCGAGACCTTGTTCAATGGATTGGTATCCTAGGATGTCAACTCTTTTTTTATGCTTACTCACCGACCTCAAACGGTCTTTTTTTTGCTATTTAATGCTTTTTTTATATAGTTTTGATATATTCTTATTAATATTATTTTCAAACATCACTTTTTTTATATTTTTTATATATTTTTAAAATTACTTTTAAATACAGTTCAAACTAGAGGTGAGCAAAAAAACCAAAAAACCAGAAAAACCGGGAAAAAATAACCGAAAAAACCTAACCGTGAAAAAAAACCAATTAAACCGATTAAAATTTTGAAAAAACCGGCCAGTTCGGTTCGGTTTCAGTTTTATAAGTCTAAAACCAAAAAACCAAACCGAACCCAAACCCAAAAAACCGAGCCAAACCGGTTTGAACCAGTTTTTGTTCTAAAAAACCGAACCGAACCCAAACCGGTTATTTTGAACTAGTTTCGATTTTTTTAAAAAAATAATTTAATTTAATTATTTTTTTTATAAAAACTGAATTGAATCAAGAAACATCACTCCTAGTTCAAACATATGATGGAACATGAATTTCAATCTAAATTTCGAAGGAAAATACATTTATGTATATGTAGCGGGTTCTCGGTATTAGCTTTTTCCAAGTAAAGATCTAATTATAGCTGTTTTATTCAAGATTATTAATTCAATTTATTTACACATGTATTCTCAATCATATAATTAAATTTAATTATATGATTTAAAATTTAATTTTAAATATAAAAATTATAATATGTAGTTAATTGAATTCAAATCACATATCAAGTTGAATTTAATTTTACTTATAATTTAGTTCTAGACATGTTGTAATTGAATTTAATTCATTTAATCAATGTCCATAAATATTTCATCAATTGTATTGAATAGTTGACAGGTAGTTTATCACCACCTCTTGCGGTGGCTAGTTAGTCTAATATTTTCCAAGCGGGACCATATCACAGCCTTTCAATCTACAGTTTAGATTATTATGTAATGTTTTTTTATTTATTTAATTATATTCACAGCAATCTCTTTCTTTGCTTACAGTGGATGTGCAAGCATCCATATAAATCAAGCAAGAAGAAGCTCGAAATAGGTGGATATACACCCACCCATGATGTAGCCGCCTTTCAACCTCTGCTCTTCATTTTTTTTAATGCTGAAAAGAATGAGATAGTTAAAGCACAACCAGAATTTTGTGCAATATAGCTGGAATAATCCTTGTGTATTTAAACATTAATTCTATCAGAAAAATATTTACTATAAAATCACAAATGGTAGATGATTATTGGAAAATTTATCATCAATAATTTAAATTTTATTGATTTTTCATCAATAAGTGAGTTCATATTATCGACGGAATTAACCCGTTGGTAATTTATATATTATCAGTGGAAGTTCCTATAATTTTTCTTGAACTATCTGGAATTTTTCGAGAGACTTTGTTCATTGATAGTTTTGTATGTATTTGTCAATGGCAAGTACTATAATTTTTTTGAACTCTCTAGAACTTTTTAAGGAACTTAGTCCTTTGGCAATTTTGTCTGTATTTTATTTCATATTTTAAAAAGAAATTAAAATAAACAAAATAGAAAATAATTAATAGAAATAAAACTAAGATAAAAAAAAAACCAAACTTTTATTTCTAATTTAAAATATACTAGTTTGAATACAATTTCTTGGGATCCCGACTAATTAGTTGACATGTAATAGTTAATAATATGAAATAAATAAATTATTGATACTCAACTAATTAGTTATTATTGGTTTAACTCAAACTTTTCCAGTCTATTTTAATATTATCCTTAAATCATTATTAATTTTCTATAAAAATTTAAATTTCTCTAAATTTACTGAAATTTGAAAATTAATAATAAAATTGACAATTTATGAAACATGCTCATTAAATCAGCCAAAATTTATTTCATTATAAAACAAGTTACAAAATCAAACTTAATTTCATCAAATAACAAACAAATATAATTTTTCAAATTCTTAAACAAACCCTAACACGTACAAATCATACAACAAATTTCTATTGAAAAAGACTATAAAAAATAAACACACAAACAAACTACATATATTACCTCAAAATGTCAAAAAAATAACATTTAAAAATTGGGTTAAAATAAAAAAAATGGATAGTTTTGCTTATTTGATGTGGCGAATCTTAAACAAATTGAACCAGAATAAGAATGCTGACAAACTAAGAGTTGGAGTGACTGGATTTGTGATGATAAATCTTGTTTTGTGATAAAATACAAGGGTGATGTGTGCTGCTTTTTATATAATAAAAAAGAAAAAAAGAAGAAGGAAGAAATGAAGGAGAGAAAAAGAAAGGTCGCTTGTCGGGTTATAACTTAAATATTATCAATGTATTTAATGCCATATCATTTTTCTTTTTATTTATTTATTTATTTTTAATTGTAATTCTCTTGATATTCTTCATTGAAAACTTTTCATCAATATATATATATAAAAAGAGAAATATAGAAGAAATATTTCATTGGTAAACGAAGAGACTGAGTTAAAATTGAAATTGAAAACCACTTCCTTTCCTCTCAAATTTTCCAGTAACAGGTTGTGACAATTTTTAAAGTTGACTCAATTGACTAGGCTGTATAGTCTATATATATATATATATATATATATATATATATAAAATCAAAGATCAACATGGGAGTCTGCCAAATTTGAATTAATACAGTGCCAACTTATTATTTTATAAGATGGGGAGAAAATCCTTACATAAATCAGCGTGGAGTGGCTGGACTTGTAGGCATCAGCATTAATTCGAGGTCCAAACGCGTCAGCCTCGTTAAAAGGGGGGCTAGCACTATTCTGTCGGTGCTTAAATCGTTGCTGTGTTTTCTTTTTTTTAAGGACTTCGACGTTAGTTTGTTTTTTAATTTTTTTTTAAATGTGGATATTTTATTAGAGCTAGGTTGCTTGCATTTTAATTAATCTTATAGATTCTACAATTAATAACTATATAAATTTTTAATAATTTTTAAAGAATTTAAACTCATAATTATTAAAAAATAAATTAAAACTCTAACTAGTTTAACTACCTTCAAAATATTTTTTGTTTATTTTTTTGCCCTTACCAGCGGAGAAGAAAGTTAGGAGCATGCATGGGCATGATATACTCAATGGCTAGGTCAAATATTTTTTACAATGTTCAATATTATTACACAGCTACATTATATATATATATATATATATATATATATAACTCTTTGCACTTGATAACTTGGGAACTAGACTTTTATTTTGAGAATGCAACACTCTGGGTTAATGACAAGATTTGTTGGATAATTAGTATGGTAACTCACTCATATATTACGCTAATAAATGTATGATACATAGATGAATTTATATATGAATTAATACATCCATTCACAAGCATGTGATGTCATTAATTAGCACTAGCTTCCATTTGCTTTATATTAAATAGTGAAATCATATTTATCCTTTATCCTTTATGGGTAATTGCCTGGCAAAATCAATCAGTGGAGAGGATGAGGGATTCGGACTTGAACAAACGTAGAAATATTTCTATGTTTAAGAGTGTTTCAGCAAAGTTTTGAATTGTTTTTTATTTTTTATTTTTTTATCATTTTAATATATTAATATTAAAAATAAATTTTAAAATTATTATTTTAATATAACTTCAAACAAAATATATTACATTTTGATTTCAAGCAAACTATTTAACGAAAAAGGCATCTATGCACTAACTACATCTTACAGGAGGCACTGATCGATCTATACAAAGTACAAGCACAACAATATTTAATATCAAAGGGATTTTTTTTTTCCCGTTACCTAGAAGACACACCACATGATGCTTTGCAATATATAATTATAAATAGAAGATTATAACAAAAGTTGATTTTCAAGATGGATGAATCAATCCCCTTGCAGGCATGGCTTGTAGCAGTTGCTGATACCGATGCTTGGCTGAGTGGTTGAAAATACAGCAGAAAATTAGCAGAGCTGACGACGAGCTAAGAGCACAGGTTCTCGTGGAAGGAATTTCACTTCATGGAAGGAACCTTTCATTTCAATATGAGTTGGATTATGCTATGTATTGAGTACTGTGCAAGGATGCCTAATAAAAGGCCCATCCTGGTTTTATAAAGGCCGAAAAGAAGAAGAAAAAAAATAACTCAATTATTCAAAACTCAACCACTATATTTGCATTTCAGGAGATTCACTCGAATTATTCAAAAAAAGGACTTTTTTCTGTGCAAGTTCGATGTGAATATAACTTTGTTATATATAATGGCGGAGTTAGAATTTTTTCTATGCAAGTTCAAGAAAATAATTTATTTTTCATGTTTTAATTTATACATTAAAACAAAATTGGGTCATAGAAGTTAAGGACGTTCAAGTAAAATCATAAATGAAATTAATGTGCATTTCAAATGTTTGGGGTTGAGCATCGATGATGATAGATGGAGACCTAGCCGTAGTCAAAACTATCCCTAAGACCTTCAAATTCCTTCAAAAATTACTTTAATGATATATATAATTTGTTAAAAAAAACTATTTATAATCTCATGAATGATTCACGAGGTTAAGCACGTGAAACACGTACGTGTGTATGCATGGAAATACAGTATAGATTATTTTTTAAAAATATTTTTAATTAAAAAATATGAATTTAATATTTTTCAATAAAAAAACAATGTACAAATTATTTAGAAAAGTGGATTGAAACCGTAATATCAAACATTTCATCTAGAAATAGGAAAATTCTGTAAATGAATGTGATTCGATGCATCTAACTTTCAGAAACTTCCGTGATTGTTTGGTGGAATTAAGATATTAACCCCACCATCTCGAAACAAGAGGAAACTAAACACAAAGTGACAATACACGAGGTAGGGGGCTAAGTCATCTCATTTAAAATACCATCCAACCATTTTTGTCCACCGACTATTTTCGCACCTTAAGAACCAATCACCATGAACCTTTTGGCCATGGAAGAAGACAAACTGCACCTACAATCTCCATGGGTTCTCTCGATAATGGGACTTTTCTTCAAGAATAATAGTTGGCTATGGGCGACAAGATACAAAGATCATAACATGATGCCCTTTGCTGTTCACATGTGTCTCTTGGAAATCTTGTTGGCTAAGCAAAGCTGTTCGTACAAGATCTGATTACAATTAAGAACCTGTTTAACGCCAAATCCAAGAATTAAAATATGTTTAGCTGTTAATTATGAAACCAAATAAAGATTTCACATAGGATATGTTTAGTATAATACATGCTCTTTAATTAATTAGTAAGAAAAAAAAGGTAAGGAGGCCGATGTGATCCGACTCCTGGAGTATTGTGCCTCAGGTTTTGCCAAATTTAAGGCAATCGTATGCCTGCCTCGTACTAAACAATAAACTTTACTATTCTCCCACTCCCTAAATAAGTCCTTTTTAGCAGTCGTAAATTAAATGTTCACTCAAAAGTCAAAATATAATAAGTACTCTATTTTGTTTTTTTACCCTTAATCATATTCTAAACTTACTTAAGATGAAGATATAAAGACATGATTATAAGTAGGAATGAGAAGACAAAACAATCGATAAATTTTAATTACTCTTTTATAAATTGTGCATTATTCTTTACTAACATCTCATGCTTTAGATCATGGTATGATTTTTTGGATTATAGTCTTTGTTTTGGAAGTTGAAAAATATTTTTATAAAAGTTTGAATTTTTTTTGGTGTTTTTAAATTGTTTTGAAGTATTAATATCAAAAATATATTTTTTAAAATATTACTTTAATGTATTTTAAAATAAAATATATTTTAAAAAGTAACTGCTACCATAATATCAAACGGGTTTTTTGAACAATAACTTTTGAATGTATCCATGTAACAAGAAAATACTTGGAGAGTAATAGATCGCCATCTTAGTTTTTCATTTGTGTGTAAATGTAATTACAACTCAACTAAAATTAGTATTTTTTAAAAACGGTCTTGAAATCGAAAATAATATTGAGAGTATGATTGGCACAATTTTTGCTTTCTTAAAATTGTAATGTTATATATCTCGGCATTATATATTATAAAGACATTGGATGAAACAATTACAATTATGTCTATAACACGTACGCATAACAAATTGTTTTTCTAGATGGATCGATTTGTGATGTAAGAGACCAAGTTTCTCTCACTTACAGTTCTAGACAGATATTGCACATGGAATGTTGAGCTGACTGTGGCCATTCTATATATGAAGATAAATTCCTTGTCACCTCTCTGCTTCTTCAGCTAGTCTCTCCACGAGTCCACGTGAATGGATCCCACATAGGGATCTTCTTCTTCTTTTTGGCCATCTCATGAAGGGATAGACCCAAACAAAAAGTGTGCCAAGAGCATCAAAATCAAACAGTGAAAGGAATGTTAAAGGAAATTGCTTGTTGTCTTGTTTGTAGATATGGATATGGCTCCACAGACGGTTTCAAGATCGATGGTAGAAAACGTTGTTTCCTCGAGAGTTATTATTCTTTTGCGTTGCGCGTGCATGAGTGTTGACAGAGATGCCATGATGTGAAGGTAATACAGCCAGGAGTGAGTTACAAGCATGAATTTGGGATCATTATCGTACTGAACTGAGTTTTATCGCATGCTGGGGCTCGCAGTACTTCAATAAATCATATCCTCGATCCCTCTCTCAATCTTAAACTAATCACATTCTTGATCTCGACTTGTTAATGCGACTTTTCTTCTCCCTCTAAGCCAGCATAAAGACAGGTAATAAATCCATGCAAATATTAGTCTTGTAGCAGAGCATGAAGCCCTTTCAGAACAAGAGGTGCCAAAAGCAAAACAGCGGACAAGGTCATTGAACTGCAAAGGAGATTCTAACCGATGTTTAAGGTATACTTTGTAAGAATTGGGGTTCGAATTTTGGATCATGTTATATTATATTCCTTGAAAATCAATCTAAGCAAATTAAGGAGTCAAGAGGCCAGCTAGTAGAGAGTCCATGAAGCATTTTCGGGCCCAGTGGTAGTTTCTTAATGCTGTTCTCCACTCCATCCCCATGTGATCAACTCGAAAGAATACAAAGCAAAAATAACTTCTTCTTCTTTATTAAGAAAACATTAAGTAGTAACCTAAGCAAGTTAGTCACACGACCAATTTATTAAAGTGATCGGAACATGTTTCCTGGTGCGAAGCTAACAATAGATACCATTTTGACCTTATTAAAGTCACCTGTCAGAGAATTACTTGATCAAACAAAATAAAACTTACCTTAGCCACTTGGAAACTTTTGTTTTTTCTTTCTTAACGTTGCCTCTTGGAACTAGGAAGCTGAATTTCGTTTCATCCTGATTTCTTAATTAGTGCAAGAAGACATCAGCATAATATATTAGGACTGATGAAATGGTTTAAGTTGGTTTTTTATAGAAGAGAGAAGCTTTAGGAGATTGTATGCGTATGTGAGTATATATAGGTTATATGACAACATTTGGGATTGAAAATGAAAGAAAGAAGATCCTTGCCTTCATGGTTCAAGGTTGTTTACATGACCTTCATGTGTCCTACCAAAGGCAAAAGTGGTTATGTACTTGCTATTTATGGTTCTGAACTTTTTGAGGATAAGAGATTAGAAATTATAAAGGCTTAATGTAAAAGCTATATGATCCATTATTGGTTTATAGATTATGTACTATTGATGATGATTATTATTGGACCAATCTCTAGAGTAATATGTGTATGAGAAACATGTTCACATCAATGCTTTATATTTTTCTTCTTAGTTGGTGGCAAATAGATTAATTTTGAGGAGTTAGTGCGTTCAGGTGTACTCACCCAGAAATGTTACTATATTAGACCCTAAAAACATCCCCAGGTCCAATTCGAAGGTGGTATTCGAGTGAGTTTTGGGGTCCATCGTGATAGTATATATGATAATGGTTTCAAACTTATGATAGCACAATCCTGGTCTAGGTTATAGGTATTCGAGTGAGTTTTGGGGTCCATCGTGACTTTGGATCCAAATCTACCTGGGCCTAATTGCGAGCAAGCAAGCATGGTTGTATCTAGGAGTATAAATCTCCAGTTCATCAATGAGTATCTTTCAACGTGATCTAACAACCTAATTTATGGATAGCAGCTTTGAAAACAAGGAGACAACATATGATTATTTAAAATTAACAAAAGAACAAAAAAACTAAGAGGTATGGTATTTTTATTATATACAAGTTTATTGTATAGCCTCTCACGTCTCACTCTGGATCAGAGCAATGCCACTTTTTATTTTTATTTTTTTTTGTCATTATTTTTTTTCCTATTTGAGTTGATCCTTTTGTGGTCAAGTTGGTGACCAATTGATCCTAATTTATTAAGGAAGAACAATATTCAAAGAGATAGGATCAAAGTGAAAAACATAGTGGCAATTTCAAATTGGCATGAAAAGATAACTTTGGTCCTTCTACTTTCTAATTAATACATTTCCAATCCCTTTAGTTTTCTAAAATTTACTTTTGGTATATAACTTTTGTATATCTCGTTTGTTAATCCTTGAGTTTAAAAGAGAAAAGAAAGAATCACTAGATTGAAATGGAAGAGAGTGAAACACATCGATTGACACTGATTTCGATCACTAAAAATGTCAATTATGGTGTCAATGAGTTTCACTCAATAAGAAAAGTTCTACTAAGGTGTTCTTTAGCATTCAACTTTTCTAAGATGGTAGATTTGTGCCCGTGAAGTTATTTGAATTCATGTTGGTTTTTTTTATTAATTAAATGCTATTTTAAGGCCATATATAAACAAGTTTGATAAGGCTTATATGTTGCTTTTTAAGTTATCTCAAGTGAAAATGGGTTTAAAATGGGTTTTTTAGTCAGTTGCAGTCGGAAGCCTAACTTTCAAGTGACTGGAATTGAACTAGAGACAACGTGTTATCTATTTAAAAAACTTTCATTGATAATATTTAGTTAATTTAATCCTTCATATCAACAACAAGAAACTCGCCTAGCTCAGTTGGTAGAGTGCAAAGCTCTTGACTGTATGGTCGTGGGCTTGAACTATATAATTCTTGATACCAGTACACATTCACCTACTCTTCTTCTTCTTCTTTTTTGCGCCAAAGAATCTCCCCCACATTAAAACCTTTTCAATTTTCTATTTTAAACTCAAACTTTTTCAATTTTTTTATATTACATCGTGTATCAATCGATACTTATTCTTTTTTTATTTTATAATTAAAGATTACATTTCTCCTCTTTGATGGATTTGATATATTTATAATTTTTTCTTGAAACATTGCAAATATTATAAATTTATAAATTCTTGATGAATATTTATATTTCATAAAAAAAAACACTCTTCTCTCTCTTTTTTTCAAAAAAAAAATAAAAAGGAAGGCCGGCCAAACGCATAGGCCTTACCTCCTTATTTATAGTCTAGGGGTGCTTGCACACGTGGGCCCTCACACCTAGCCTATTTTGCCCTTTACTTAGTTTTTTATTTTAATTTAGTATATTAATTAAAATTTTATTTGAAATTTTTTCTTTGAATGCCATCTAATAGTTTGTGTTTTTTTTTAACTACGGTCATAGCCTTTTTTATTACATTAATTGATGGTTTTTTGTATAACCCTGCATGTTTTTTTTTTTTAAAAAATATTTGATTACTTTTCTATGTATGTCAATTTTATTATCATATAATTAAATAAAAAATATTTTTTAACAAAATAAATTTGTTAGACCTAACCATGTCATGTGTTTGGCGAGTTAATTCAAGTTAATCTAAAATGTCATTGTCTTCATATTTAAAAAAACAATGTTGTGATGTTGTTATCTTGAATCTTTTCAAGTTAAATCAGGTTTTTACTGGGTCGATTATGTCGTGTTTTAACTCACTTAGTCAATCAGGTCATATAAAGTTAACTTCAATCTAATTGGTTTCAAACTCCAACCAAACATGGGACCAAACCCAACAAATCTTTAGTTTTAATTGAAACTCATTGTAATATTAGCATTGCTTGCATCGACTTATTTCATTAGAATTTAACTTTTGATTGGATATTTTAATCTATATCTGTTTCTCATCTTTACAATTTATTCTTTATTTAGTGTTAAAATTCTTTTAAATATTTATAAGCGCATAGAATTCTCAATCTATTTTACTAAACATATGCATCAAATTTTGCCTTCACCTTAATCTTTTTTTTTTCCCTTTGAGAAAATACATTAGTAACTATTGGGTATTGAATAATTACTATTTGATTCCAATCCCATTTTACTACTTTTTTTTAGTTCAATAATAGAGGTTATTGTATCATTTTGCATGTCAATCGGAAT
>Ga0307517_10013820_pt1 | contig 10923 bp, 14 predicted proteins | sample 23_EM_MG_FD_194515 | JGI IMG/M metagenome (GOLD analysis project Ga0307517, IMG submission 194515) | Populus trichocarpa ectomycorrhiza microbial communities from riparian zone in the Pacific Northwest, United States - 23_EM | ecosystem: Host-associated > Plants > Roots > Unclassified | place...
TCTGCTCTCCTCATGGTGTGCTTACATCATTTGTAACCCTAATCCAGGGTTGGGCCTTTTTTCAGTACCACATTGTCTTATAACCCTAAAGGTGCTTTGAACCTTGTATATTACCACCACCAACTTTTTCAATTTTATTTGCTTACTAATCATGTGGTGTCCACTTGCTGACTCAGATTCTTTTCATTCCTTCGTTATTTTCCTCCATTATTGTCTTTTTGCGGGGCTCGTACATTTGTCATTCCCATATACCTCGAATGTACATTCCACCAAACCTATAGTTTTCCCGTATGTTGTACTATTCCAACCGATCATTTATGTAACGTGTAACGGTGAGATATGAACTTGTTACGACCCACATTTTTTTAGCTATCATATCTTTACATGATTTCTGGAGCTGAATTTAGTATGAATAATCACAATTTCGGATAACAACTGGTCATGAACGACGTGTCCCGACCAACATACCATGAATGACCAGTCGGAATCGTACAATATATTACATTTTAATAATGCACGAACTTTCCGTATATACTATAAAACTCATTTATAATGCATTTACCCCGTTATCCGATTGGAAAGAGCCTTCTTGCACGGATCAACGGTGTGCTGGATCAGATGGGCAACCAGGGCTTAGGGTTGTGATTGCATGAGCTTGGAGTTAACGTGCTTGGGACACGAAGCGCCGGCAGTCATGAAAGGCAAGTTGATTTCGGTTTGAGTAGTCAATGAGAGTTCAATCTTGGCCTTCTCCGCAGCCTCACCCACACGCTGGATCGCCATGCGGTTACCTCTTGATATGCGTCGACTCAACGGTACGTCCTGGTTTTACTCCAATCTCACTCCCCCATCCTGTGACTGACACTACCTCGTTCCTTCGCCACCTCCTTTCCCAGCGTCCGATGAATTCATCGCCGTGGTGAATGGAGGTGGGTGCGGTTCGGGTCTCCACACCATCTTTCCTTTCAACACGGAGCCATCCCTCCGTACTGTAGGGAACCGATCGCGGCTGCATTGTTTCGCACCTCTGCGAACCACCCACCAACTCATATCTCCCACCGTAATGCACGCTGACAATGACACAAACTCCCGCAAGCCCATTAAAGGCAAACGGGGTTGGAGGACGTGCCTTCGACAAATCCTACTGTCGAAATTTCGACAGTACGGCGTACGGTGTGGATGTCGCGGTAATTGTCGTAAGCGAGGATAGATGTGTGCGGCGAAACGACTTGTTTCGCCGGCTTCAGTTGTTGTCGGAAGGGAGAGGGGATGTGGGCGTCGAAACTATTTGTTTCGACGGCTGTCCAAAGTACCTGTAGTCACAGAATATGAGTTACGCGGTTGCGAATCAGAAATAACGGGAGGTGTCGTCATTTCGACACCCTCCCCGACGCACCTGACAGGTCTCCCTCATAAACGGTCTCCTCTACAATTCTCGTGCCCTTCCACATTCATCCCGCTCCTTCAAAACGTAGCCCACATCCCTCGATGAGGGGAGGGGCTTCAAAACCGGCCTGGTTCGCGTAAATGTCACAAAAATCACCTATATTAGTGAACAAAAGTGTCAGAAATGCTTAAAAAGCTTTAATAAAACACTTACCAACCTTTTTTTGAAGTTCCTACGCACCGATTGGCCAAACGAGAGATGAGCGGAAGTGGTGGTGGTGGTTCGAGTTGAAGATCAACACGCGTCAACCTCGTTCATCACGATTATCCCACGCAAAGTCGGATTTTCGGAACACTCATTTTTTGACGATACGTAGACTATTATACCTTGACAGAAAGCGTTTGAAAACGCATTTCCGAATCTGAAATCACCTAAGAAATTGACCCACCTTTCGTAATGTTATGACGCTTTTTCTATTTTCCTACCTCCCAGTGGGCCCATTTTCAGGTTCTCCATTTCTGAATGCATCGTGACGTATTATATGCTGGAAGAAAGCTCTGAGTGAGGGGAAAACGAATCTGTAATTAGATTCCTCAACAAAAATTGTGTTCTCAACATATTTCAGAAATGGTCATTTCTGATGTAGCCTGAAGGTCAAATTTTTGCGTGGCGTATTTCGAACCATTTCACGACATATTATATACTGGGAGGAAGCTCCGAGTGAGGGGGAAATGAATCTACAGTCAGATTTATGAACAAAATTTTCCCGCGTCAAATTATCATGCATACCCTTTGCTTCCTCCTCTGAGTATTGAACTTGCTCTAGCATGAGAAATAATGAACGGATTGCCAAACGAATTTTTGCCGTCTTAATTCGAATATTAGTACATTCATAATCCACAAAAAAGATCTCCCAAATCGACTGGGAATTGAGACGGAGTTCACCTCTCCTCCTGGTTCCCCAAAAGGATTGAACTTGATATAACATGATAAATAACGGACGGATTGCCAAACGGATTTTTGACGTCTTAATTCGAACATCAGTACATTCATAATCCAAAAAAAAGATCCCCCAAATCGACCAGGAAATGAGATGGACTTCACCTCCCCTCCTGGTTCCCCCAAAAGATTGAACTTGATATAACATGAAGAATAACGGACGGATTTCCAAACGGATTTTTGCCGTGTTAATTCTAATACTAGTACATTCACAATCCACAAAAAATATCTCCCAAATCGACTGGGAACTGAGACGGAGTTCACCTCCCCTCCTGGTTCCCCAACAAGATTGAACTTGATATAGCATGAGAAATAACGGACGGATTGCCAAACGGATTTTTGCCGTCTTAATTCGAACATCAGTACATTTATAATCCGCAAAAAATATGCCCCAAATCGACTGGGAAATGAGCCGGAGTTCACCTCCCCTCCTGGTTCCCCAAAACAATTGAATTTGATATGGCAGCGGAAATAACGAACGGATTTCCAAACGGATTTTTGCCGTCTCAATTTGAACATTAGGGGGTTTGTAATCCACAACAAAATCCACTGGAAAATGCGACACCGTTCGCCTCTCGTGGTTCCCCAGTGATTCTGAGCCAATTTTTGCAATACCCATTTCTGGACAATACATGATGCAGTGTACCCTGTCAGGAAGCGTGTAAATTCGCATTTTAGAATATGAAATCCGCTAACGAATTGACCCATTTCTCATATTGTTATGACATCTTTTCTATTTTTCTACCTACCAATGTAGTTTGATTGGTGTGAATGGAATGTGGGGCTCGACGAGCCTCACGGAGATAGCAGGCAGATATAACACTGTAGTGCAGAGACGGATAGTAGATGAGACAGTGAGGCTCGTCGAGCCTCACATATAGCCGCACACACACTCTCCTATTTTGTGGGAGATGGTACATGAGAGGAAGGGAGAACGCGAGGCTCTTCGAGCCGCACATTCTCTCTCCTTTCTTGGGAGAGATGGAAGAGAGAAATTGCGGCGCGAAGAGCCACACATTCTCTGTCCTGTTATGTGGGAGGTGATAAGTGATAGGCAGAGAGAATGTGCGGTTCTTCGAGCCGCACACACTCTCTCCTATTTTGTGGGAGATGGTACACGAGGGGAAGGGAGAACGCGAGGCTCTTCGAGCCGCACGTTCTCTCTCTTCTGTCCTGGGAGAAATGGAAGAGAGAAATTGCGGCTCGAAGAGCCACACATTCTCTCTTTCTGTTCTGCGGGAGGTGATAAGCGATAGGCAGAGAGGACGTACGGTTCTTCGAGCCGCACACACACTCACCTATTTTTTGGGACATGTTGCACACTGCATTTGAGAGAGTGAGGCTCGTCGAGCCGCACAAATAAACTACAACAAAATGTTGCGATATTTTTGTGCGTTAGCCGAGAAGAGTTAGGGTGAGGGATGAGGTGAGGGGTACAGTTCGGCCCGTTCGGGACTGCTTACAACAAATGTGAGGTTCTTCGAGCCTCACGGATGAGTACCCAGTCCACAGTACTCATCCGTGAGGCTCGAAGAACCTCACAAATTCTTAACCCAACCCCTGCCTTGTTCGATTCCGCTACCTCGTTTCTTTTCCACCTCCGTTTGCAACTTCCGATGAAATCCATTGGGTCAACAAACGAAGGTGGGAGCGGTTCGGGTGTCGCAGCATTTGTCATAAGGATGTGGGCGGCGAAATCATGTTTTTCGCCAGCTTTGGTGGTTGTTGTGAGGGAGAGAAGATATGGGCGGCGAAACAATATGTTATGCCGGTTTTCGAAACCACTCGCATTCACAAAAACTGAGGTCGGGGGCTACAAATGTCTGATACACACGAAATCGACAAAAAAAATTAACCCGAACGTCCAGGAAATGAGCCCCAGGGCTTCGAAATAAAAACCATGTGGGAGTCAGACTCTTCGCATGGGGCGAATGTCTTCCAATTCGCACTTATGGGCTAACCCGTTGCTAATACGACATGTATAAGCCCGCCTATCGACTAAAAACATGACCCATCAGGAGTTAAACTCCTGTTGAGCAAAAATCTTCGACTCGCATGTGCAAGCCAGGGAGAATGGATGGTAGCGGCGGGTGGTGTTCGCGACAAACAACCCCCACACCTCCTCTTGCATTTTGCCCTTTCCGTTGGGGTCGTCGACATGGTATTGGATCCCGTTTCGCCATCCTCAGGCTGCGCTACCTTGTTCCTTCGCCACCTCCCTTCACAGTCTCCGATGATATCCACCGGGTCTGGTTCAGGAGGTGGGTGCGGTTAGGGCGTCGCTGTCTTTGCATGCCATGTTGCGGCTCAACATGAAGGCAGGTGTTCGTCATAGAGACAATCGATGATGCTGGTGTAGTGTGTTACGCTACCGCAGCAATTTCGAGCAAAGGAGGAGTGTTAACTCCTCCATTCGCACGTCTACGAACCACCCACCAGTTCGTATCTCCAGCGTATACACGCCGAGGATGACACGAACTCCCGCAAGCTAATTCGAGGCAAGCGGAGGTTGCGGCGGCGCGTTTGACCAATCGCACGGGTCACAAAGTTGACGGTACGCGCAAAGTAGGCGACGAAACGACATGACGTGAGACGACATGACGTGTATGAGCCCGCCTATCGAGGAAAAGTAGCACCCAGCAGCAGTTAGACTGCTGCTGGGTGAACATCCTCCGTCTCGCATGTGCAAACGAGGGAGGATGAATGGCGGAGATGGGTGGTGTCGCGTCGAATGAAAGGGAGAGGCGATGTGGGCGTCGAAATCATATATTTCGACGGCTTTCGAAAGTACCTGTAGTTACAAAACGTGAGTTCGGCAGTTGCGAAATAAAATTCGCAGAAGGTGTCGTCGTTTCGACACCGTCCGCGACGCACCTGCTGGGTCTCCCTCATCACGGGTCTCCCCTAGTGTTCTGATACCCTCCCAAATCCGCCCCACTCCTTCGAAACGTAGCCCACATCCCTCGACGAGGGGAGGGGCTCGAAAATCTGCAAAAAATCATCTATATTCGTGAAAAACAAGTCAGAAATCGTTAAAAATCATTAATATAACACTTACTGACCTTTTTTTGATGTTCTACAGTGCGGGATGACGAAACGAGAGGTGGGGGGAGTTGGTGGTGGTGGTTCGAGATAGAGATCAACACGCGTCCGCGTCGTTGATCTCAATTTCGGCAGTATCCGAACCGCGCTGAGCGCAAGTTTTCGGAATACTCATTTTTCGACGATACGTAGAGTATTATACATCGACAGAAAGGGTTCGAATCCGCATTTCCGAATCTGAAATAAGCTAAGGAATTGACCCACATCTCGTAATTATATGGCATGTTTTCTACTTTTCTACCTCCCAATTTTCAAGTTCTCCGTTTCTCAACGATTAGGGACATATTATATACTCAGAGAAAGATATTAGCGAGCAGAAAACAGATCTGAATCCCGATTTTTAAACAAAAAATTCCTTCGCAAGATATCCGAGAATTCGTCATCTCGGAAATAATTCACATGGCTTATGTCATCCATCGACATTGACGCGCGTTGATCTCTGTCTCGAACCACCACCACCAACTCTCCCCATCTCTCGTTTCTCCATCCGGTGCTGTTGAATGTCAAAAAAAGGTCAGTAAGTGCTTTATTAATGTTTTTAAGTATTCCTGACATGTTTTTTCACCAATATAGGTGATTGTTTTGGTCATTTATGCAAACCATGCCGGTTTTCGAGCCCCTCCCCTCATCGAGGGATGTGGGCTATATTTCGAAGGAATGGGGCGGATGTGGAAGGGTGCGAGAATGATAGGGGAGACCCGTGATAAGGGAGACCCAGCAGGTGCGTCGCGGACGGTGTCGAAAAGACGACACCTTCCGCGATTTCCATTTCGCAAGCGCCGAACTGATAATTTGTAACTACAGGTACTTTCGAAAGCCGTCGAAACTTATGATTTCGACGCCCACATCCCCTCTCCCTTCCGTTCGTCGCGACACCACCCATCGCCACCATTCATCCTCCCTCGCTTGCAAATGCGAGACGGAGGATCTTCGCCCAGCAGCAGTCTGACTCCTGCTGGGTGCTGCTTTTCGTCGATAGCCGGGCTCATACGCGTCGCAGTAGCGGCGTGTTAGCCCATCTGCACGTCTGTACGTGCAGATATTGGCTACTTATCCTCCTCCCTCGCTTGCAAGTGCGAATCGGAGGATGTTCGCCCCATCGCATGGCGCTTATTTCGAGAGCGAGAGGGATCGAACGTGTTGCTGCTGCAGTACGTTTGTCCCCTGGGATGTCTGTTCAACCAGATATCCCGATTTTTGTTTCGGCACCGCCTCCCTCGCGGGACTCCGACTTTTGCCTCATGCAGAGGTTTGACCTCTGTACGTAGCTTTTTCGTGAGCTGGAAGGGTCAGACGAATTGCGTTAGCAGTTCGTACACCTTTTTTCCCCCTCCTCCCTCGCTTACGAAGGCGAGATGGATTTTTTTTCCCCATGTGCGGAGTCCGTCTCCCACTGGGTTCTTATTTCGAGGGCGAGAAGGCCTGAACCTGCCGCTGCTGCGGTACGCCTGTTGCTTGGGATGTCTTTTCAGACATCCCTATCTTCGTTTCGGCGCCGCCTCCGTCGCGAGGAGGCTTCTTCGTTCATGTAGAGGGCATATAGCTTTTGTATGAGTGGGAGGGTGTGTCGAATCGCTACTACAGTTCGTACACCATCTGGCACGTCTGTTCAACCAGACGCATCATCTTGTCTCCCTCTCAGAATTATAGTTTTCGTAGGTACAGTTCATTGTACTCGCGTAGATAAAAAACCAATATCCTGTTCTTTGAGAGACGTTATGCAAGAGAAAGAGAGAACAGAGAGAATGTGGGGCTCTTCGAGCCGCGCACACTCTCTGTCCATTGTGTACCGTCTTTGATAAAATGTGAGGCTCGTCGAGCCGCACACATTCTCTGTCTTTTGTGTACCACCTTTGAGAGAATGTGAGGCTCGTCGAGCCGCACAAATAAACTACAACAAAATGTTGCGATATTTCGGAGCGTTAGCCGAGAAGGGTTAGGGATAGGGTGGGGGTGAGGGGCAACACGGCGCAGCTCATCAGACTGTGTACAACAAATGTGAGGTTCTTCGAGCATCATATTTGTGTACCGCAGACTGTATACCACAATTCTGAGCTTTCTAAAGCCTCATGAATGTATATGGGCAGGATCAAAAACTAGGTACTGCAAATGTAAGGCTCGAGGAATGTCATGGATGAGTACTGCGGGACCGGTACTGCAAATGTGATATACGAAGAACCTCACAGATGAGTACCACACACTGGGTACTGCAAACGTGAGGCTCGAAGAATATCACGGATGAGTACAGGTACTGCAAATGTGGTATTCGAAGAACCTCACACATGAGTACCGCAGAACAGGTACTGCACACTGGGTACAGTAAATCTGATGCTCAAAGAACCTCACGGATGAGTACCGCACACTGGGTACATCGATGACATCATACCCGGTGCAATTATTTCCGAGATGACCATTTCTCAGATATCTTGAGAACGAACTTCCTGTTTAGAAATCGGACTTCAGATCTGTGTTCTGCTCACTCATAGATTTCTCTGAGTATATAATATGTCCCGAAACGTTGTAAAATCGAGAACTTGCAAATTGGGAAGTAGAAAAGTAGAAAACCTGCCATAGAATTACGAGTTGAGGGTCAATTACTTAGCTTATTTCAGATTCCGGAATGCGGATTCAACCCCGTCCTTTCAAGGTATAGTACTCTACGTATCGTCGAAAAATGAGTATCCCGAAAATCCGACTTTGGCTCGGATAGTGCCGAAATTGAGATCAACGACGCCGACGTGTGTTGATCTCTATCTCGAACCACCACCACCAACTCTCCCCACCTCTCGTTTCGTCATCCCGCGCTGTTGAATGTCAATAAACAGCCTGTAAGTGTTATATTCATGATTTTTAAGCATTTCTAACTGGTTTTTTCACCATTATAGGTGATTTTTTGCAGATTTTCGAGCCCCTCCCCTCGTCGAGGGATGTGGGCTACGTTTCGAAGGAGTGGGGCGGATTTGGGAGGGTATCAGAACACTAGGGGAGACCCGTGATGAGGGAGACCCGTCAGGTGCGTCGCGGACGGTGTCGAAATGACGACACCTTCCGCGATTTCTATTTCGCAAGCACCAAACTCATTTTTTGTTACTACAGGTACTTTAGAAAGCCGTCGAAATGTGTGATTTCGACGCCCACATCCCCTCTCCCCTCCGTTCGTCGCGACACCACCCGTCGCGGCCATTCATCCTCCCTCGCTTGCAAATGCGAGACGGAGAATCTTCGCCCAGCACGAGTCTGACTCGTACTGGGAGCTTTTTGTCGATAGCCGGGCTCATACGCGTCGCAGTAGCGGCGTGTTAGCCCCTCTGCACATCTGTTCAACCAGATGTGCGGATTTCGCCTATTCATCCCTCTCCCTCGCTCGCGAGTGCGAGTCAGAGGATGTTCGTCCCATCCCATGGTGCTTATTTCGAGAGCGAGAGGGATCGAACGTGCTGTTACTGCAGTTCGTTCACTCCCTGGGATGTCTGTTCAACCAGACGTTCCGATTTTTGTTTCGCCATCACCTTCCTCGCGGGGTGGTGCCTTTTTCATCCATGCAGAGGTCTCACTTCTGCATGTAGTTTTTTCGTGAGCAGGATGGGTTGGGTGAGTCGCGTCAGCGGCTCATGCACCCTTCGTTCGCCCTCCTCCCTTGCCTGCAAAGGTGAGATAGAGGTTTTTCGTCCTATGCGAGGTGCCGTCCTCTGGACGATCGGCACGTCTGTTCAACCAGACGCACCGTTTTATCTCCCTCTGGACTTTCTAGATCTCGTAGTTACTTTTAAGTATATTGTGTAGATAATGAAAATAAATTTACTTAGTATCTACAATCTCTACGTTCGAAAATACAGTGTGCACGAGTACCTAGATGTGATGACAAAGGTTCGGAAACCCGATTATGACTCAGCATCATGCCGGTTTCTGTTCGTTGTCTACCACTACCTCTGTCTCTGCCTCTGCCTCCTCGCTTTCCTCCCTTTATCTGTTCGATGGGGGTTTACATACCAAGGCGGAACCCGTAAAGTGGGAAGCCCAGCAAGATGAGTAACAGGACGGGCTCGCGATGATATCGCGGGCTCCTTCTACTCTTTTTTCTTCATTTTTCTGCGCTGACAGTCTCTCCACGACCTCCCACAGGTTTGGTACAAATACCGGCCACCCGCCGTTCGCCCTCCCTCGCTTGCAATTGCGAGACAGAGGATCTTTTCCCAGTAGGAGTCTAACTCGTGCTGGGCGTTATTGTGGATTCTTTTGCCTGCTCATCCCTCCTCCCTTGTTGCAAGTGCGAGTCAGAGGATTCATGCGAGGAGTCTGACTCCTGCATGTTTCTTATTTCCAGGCTCGTCGAGCCGCACATGCTCTCCATCTGTTGCGTACCGCCTTTGAGAGAATGTCAGGCTCGTCGAGCGGCACACATTCCCTCTGCATTGCATACTGTCTTTGAGAGAATGTTAGGCTCGTCGAACCGCACACATTCCCTCTGCATGCAGCATTGCGTACTGTCTGTGAGAGAATGTCAGGCTCGTCGAGCCGCACAAATACACTACAACAAAATGTTGTGATATTTCTGACCGTTAGCCGAGAAGAGTAAGGGTGAGGGATAGGGTGCGGGCACAGAAAGTGTTCCCACAAATGTGAGATTCCTCGAACCTCATATAATATGTTTGCAGTACGCAGACTGTGTACTGCAAATATGAGGTTCGTCGAGCCTCACGTTTGCATACACAGATTGCATACTGCAAATATGAGGTTCGTCGAGCCTGACGTTTGCATACACAGATTGTGTACTGCAAATATGAGGTTCGTCGAGCCTTACGTTGGTGTATGGTAGACTGCGTACTACAAATATAATACTCCAAGAACATCACATACAGCGGGTACTGCAAATAACAGGCTCGAAAAACCTCACGCACGCACACCACAGAACTTGTACTAATACGATACTCCAAGAACAGCACGTACAGCAGGTACTGCAAATAACAGGCTCCAAGAACATCACGCACGCACACCACAGGACTGGTACTGCAGATAACAGGCTCCAAAAACATCACGTACGCACACCACGGAACTGGTACTGCAAATAACAGGCTCCAAGAACATCACGCACGCACACCACAGAACTCATACTGCAAATACGAGACTGCAAGAACATCACGTACACTGGCTACTGCAAATAACAGGCTCCAAGAACCTCACGTATGTGTACCTATCTCTCCCCCACTCTGCCTCACATTCCCTACTTTTCCCCTTCTATTTGTCTTCCCCTCCCTTGCTTCTCTCCCCTCTCTTGCCCTACCCTCCCGTCCCTTGCCCTACCCTCTCTTACCCTGCCCTGCCCTACCCTACCCTACCCTACCCTACCCTACCCTACCTTCAGACCCTACCCCTACAAAACAAAAAACCCCCCATAACCCTAAATATATCCATATATATCAAAATATATCCATATA
>Ga0307517_10013821_pt1 | contig 10922 bp, 21 predicted proteins | sample 23_EM_MG_FD_194515 | JGI IMG/M metagenome (GOLD analysis project Ga0307517, IMG submission 194515) | Populus trichocarpa ectomycorrhiza microbial communities from riparian zone in the Pacific Northwest, United States - 23_EM | ecosystem: Host-associated > Plants > Roots > Unclassified | place...
TCCTCCTTAGGCTCGCAGTCTAACTCCCGTAGTGTTCCGACCGGTCGGGACGCCGCTCAGAGGATTCACGGCAGGAGAACGGCAAGCTCGGTAGCCCCATGTTTTACCACTGGATGATGATGATCTACCGCCCAATCTCATCAACAGCCGCCTCCCTGGAACGGCTCTCTGGCGAGTGCCTACGCCTTTCCTCGCTCGGCATGGTCTATCGAGTTCCCCCCGTACACCCCACAAACAAGACCCGCAAAATCATTCCCAGTCATGCTGGTTGACACGAAAGCCCCTAAAGCCATCATTCCCTGTCATTGAATGTGCGGAGACACCCTTAGACCACACTTTATGGGAGCTCCGTGTCGTCGTCTTCTGGAGTCTGGACCGTGGCCTGGCGCCAGATCCAATCTCCCGGCCGCAGATATAGTTTCCCGTCCCCGTGCGCATGAGCATGAGACACTGGGGAACGAGGTGGGTCAGCTTTCATCGATTTCATCTCCCAGAAATAGTTGTCCGTCCCGGCTTCCTATTTTCTCTCGGGCGGTTACACATTGTATAGAGAGGGGTAAGTAAGGTTCATCCGATCCACGAAATGGGCGATTGGTATGTATTCGAGAAGAAGGGCGCAGGCAACACATTGAGATCATTGAATAATAATGACAGATGCCAGGAAAGCCAGTTCCAGTTTTGCCCATATCGACCCAAGACAAAAGATCAGCTCGATTAAGAGAGGGGAGCCAGTGGGTTCATGCCGGCTGCCCCGCTACTACCCGCGGTGGTTTTGCCGTCTCCAAGGGCACATCCATGCTGGCCGCACCGCTCAGTCGGATCTTGATCCTGGAACCGTCTGATCCCACCGCCCACGCGTCGCCCATTCATACATAAACGAGCGGAAGCAGAAAAGCGACAAAACAATGTAACCGATTTGGCCGACAATGGCAACTTGAACGACTCCGGAGCGGGCATCCGAGCCGTGAAATGGGGGCCTCACGCGTCCCTATCTCATGTCGCGCATACTTATCTCTACCGCGCTTCCGAGCCCTCTACTCGTGACCACCCCTGCTTCTTCGATATGGGCTGCTGGTGGAAACGCGGACCAAAACGAGGACAGCTTATCATCACCTGCCATCGGCCAGGCCGAGCATCTGAATTCTCTCCTCTCGACACGTCCTTCCGCCGAAAGCCAGAGTGTCATCTGGCCAGCTCCACGAGTGTATCACGCGCGCGCGTATCGTACGGCATCTCGGGAGCAACACCCAGGCTCCGGCCCAAGCCTATCTCTCTTTGGCCCTAATTCTCTTTTTTCCTTTCGCGCGTTCCATCTATGGTACCTACAATCAGCCAACGTCCCATGTGATCACTGCTGCCAAAAGAAGCCCAGATCTCAAACGTCTCGGGACGGAAGAAGGAGGCTAGAAACCCACATAGACTTGTCATGGGCCCAGGCGGCACGATCTTGGACGATCTATATCCACCCACCGTACACACGACACATAGGCGATCATTCCCTCAAAAGCGGGGGTCATCCACCAATTTGTCGATTTTAGGGATGCACCACATGGGGTCCTCCTTCCTTGTACGACTTCACTCTATTCAATGTGTCACGTCCCCCGCACGTCTTCTATCTTGCGTAACCCGCGTAACGACAGGGCTCCAATCCAAAGATCCCGCACAGTCGAATTCATTCCCTCTCCGCTGACGTGAGGTTTTTCGACATCCCTGATCCCCCAAGAATGCTCGACAGCACCATTCTCCGACAGGGGTTTGGGAGCGACCGGTGACCGCTCGTCGCGCCCGCGCGCAGACGGTGAGAAAAAAAAACAACCCACAACCCCCCCTTCCAAATCGAATGATATGGGCGCTGGCAGGACTGCGCAGAACTTGATTGGGAGGGCGTTTACCGATTGTCTCTACTCGGCTCACGATCCATACTGATCTCACCCTCACGAGATCTAGCCATGCGAATCAAGATACTATGAAGGGACGGGAGTGGGGTGAGAGCAAACAAACCCGAAGTGCCGGAGATCTATTTCCGAGAAAGGAAAAAAACAACAACAACAACAACAACAGAAAGCCATATCACATATCGATAGAAGCAGTCCGTTTCTTTTCTACCGCCTTGGTGTCCGTTCTCGAAAAACATAGCATTTTCTACAGAAAATGAAAGAGTGGTTTTACAGGGGGGAAGCAGGAGGGGGGGATATAAATGAGTGTGATGGTACATGTGCGCATATGGCTCACCGACTATATCGTACAAAACCCTGAAGTAAGATGGCGATCCCGACCCACGCAGAAACAGAGGGGAGAAGGGGAGAGGAGTGGGCAAGGCAAAAATGAAAGATACGACATCGTAACCAGGGCGGAAAGTACACCGGAAAGAAAGTGAGATTACAGGAGGTGAACCTACACAACTACACAAGAAGAGGAAGTAGTGATGGGAGAGAAGAAGAACAGGTAGTAAAAAACAAAAGGAATGCCAAGTCAGGATCCATTAACGGTTACCCAGTACCCCGCGAGAGACATGTAATTACTGAACAGATGAATCGTGAGGGAGAGTGTGAGAGTCATGTGTGGTATCAGGGGGAGACGAAACGGCGGGAAATCGCACATGCAGATGAGTTCAGAAATTAATTGCCGCTATAGTAGAACTGGGTGGTGGGGTAGCTCGCAGAAGCACCTGGTATCGAGGGTAATGGCGAATCCGAGAAAAAGTTCGAGACGGCTGGGTTGGTATAGTCTTGGGGATAATACACAGTTGGTGATGTCTCGGGTTCGAAAGGGGATCCCTTACCGGTAGGAGGATGAGAGTAGAAGTGGTCAAAGTACGTGTGTGAGACCTCTGGCTGCGGAACGTAATGGTGCGTTGGCGTTGGGTATCCTTCGCTCGTGGCGGGGAGCGGTGGAGTTCCACTGACGTGAAGCTGCCTCGCGGACTCGTTCGTAGGTGAACGAAGTCCATGATGGAAGCTTCCCGGTGAGCTGGCGTCCGAGTTCGAGACGGCGGACGCAGGCCAATGGGGTTCGTCGGAACTCGAGCCAGACGAGACGGAGGTAAGGACTGGTGGGAGCATCGCGGGCCTCGTGTACTGCCCAACACCTGGCGCGGGGAACGACGGAGGATAGGAAGAGGAGATGACCGGGGTTGGTACATGCCGAGACCCAGAGCCCTTCGCCTGCCACACCATACGAATGCTCTGTTCTCGCTCCTCACTCTTGGAGTAAGCCCACCTCATCTCTCGAAGTGCACTGATGCAGAGGTTGATGTCCTCCGTGGAGCCGATGGCGTCATTCGCCAGGAGTAACCCAGCAAAGAAGACACCATCGCGGATCTGGAAGGCATCGTACTGGAAGAAGGGAGTGCCGAGTTGATGTTTGATGATGGAACAAACTGCGCGAACCAGGTAGTGGCACTTGTTTTGAGCGAAGGAGTACAGCCGCTGAACGACCCCACGGTAATCTTGACTGGGAGTTTCGAGTGAACGGTCAGTAATAAGACCAAACTTATCGAGCCGCTGCTTAAGAGCTTCCCGAATAATGTTGTCTGTGGAATAAGTGTTATCGCATGTTAAGGGGGTGAGAGAGAATTATTGTAATACTCACTGCACTCGAACATGAAGATCTTCCAAGAAGCTATGTAGGCCTCGATCTCCTGAGACGTGAAAGCGGATCCAGAAAGGTCGGAGGACCGGATCTGATCGATCTCGGCCCAGGCCTTGTCCAAAATCCCCCACGCCCGCTGTAACCTCTCCTCATCAACAGTGTTCTTCCGCCGAGCCTCCGGTCCGGTGACCGCAGTGTGAACCAATCGGCAAGCAGAGGCCAACTGAAGAGGGAGAGTGAAGTAACGGTAGACCATGGAATAACTCTCGAGGTGCGAGATATCGGCCCGGGAATTTGACGGATCAAGCGGGGGCAGTGTCTCCTCGAACAGCCCGAGATCAAAGTCGGTCCTACGATGGAAAAAGGAAAGGGCGAAAGGCACTATTAGTCAAGCTCCGCAATGAATGAGATAGTAAGAGAACCCACAAGAACATCCGGCCGCCGCGCAGTCCATTGACCATCCAATCGTGAAGAATACCAGACCAGAATATCCGAGCGCGGACGAGCGCATCAACGTACTCTCCCTTGCCGCTATTAACGGAGGAGACCGCAGCGATACTAGTCAGGGCGTATATAAGGTTTATCGTTGATTCGTACATCGCCTGTGGGGAACACGTGATATCGGTGGTCAGCATCCATGTCCCAGGTGCAAGAGAGAGAGAGAGAAAAAAACGGGTCGTGGGAAGTCCCGAGATGGAACAAAATACGTACCAATCGTTCCAAGTTTGATTGAACGTCTGTCAAATGTAAAACGCGAGGGACCGCCATTGTATTGAGCAACGGAGAACAAAGAGGAAGAAAATGGAAGAGCTAACCTTGGGCCAATGGCAAGATCATGAGGAGAATGCGGACGCCATCCCAGCTGGGCTTCCTGAGGATTCCATGAACGTCGATCAAATAGAGCATCTCTTTGACCATCTCGTTGGTTCTGGTCCTCCTCTCGGTGCGGAGCTTGGCGCTAGCATCGGTGTCGAATTGGTCGTGAATGTCAACCTTGTGCTCCTGGTACTGGTATATGTGGTCTTCCAAGGGGTCCAACGACTGGCCGTTCTCGTCGATTCCGAAACTTGACGCCCAGACGACGAGGGTCATGGCTAGGAGCCTACCGGTGATACCAAGCGAGTCGGACTTTCCATTCTGAGAAGCGGTAAAACGAGCGACGAATTCGAAAGGTTCGGAGACGGGGCCTGTGAGGAAAAGGGAACAAAGGTGGTGCGTGTGAGTGTGAGTGTATGAGGTCACCAAGAAACATGTTGATGTGATGGGAGAAAGGTACGCACGTTGCAATTGAAACCGCCGCCAAAACTGGGAGTCAAAAAAGGCAGGCGTGGGCATCGGAGTGACGTTTAGAGGCGGTAATGGCCCGGTAAGGAGGATGTCCTCGTCCTCGCCGGATCTGACTTTGCCGTAGACAGCCCTGGATGACAAAGCGGGTGTGGGATAAGCACTACATAGCCTCCGGAAGTATATGCCTGACTAGGAACTAGGACGTACTCTGCCTGCTGTAACCGACGTCCACGTCTGAGAAGCTTGACAGACTTGACTTGTCCGTATTCATCCCTGTGATGGTGGAATGGATGGACGGCGGTCAGCGACGGATGGGGGTAAGTGGAGGGGCGGAGTCGGACGTACACGCATTTGAGACCACGCTCCTTGCAATTCGAACAGGACGGGTGCCTACCCGCCTTTGACACGGGGAGGTCCTTGAGATCGCATCTGACCCTGCACAATGGGGTGGGGGGTGAGTATGGAGGGACGGGGGAGAGAACAAAAGAGACGATCGGAGGTAAGGAAAGCGGAAGGGCGATAAGATCGGGCGGAATGGAACCGACGGGAAAGGGAGGGGGACGCTCACCTCCTCATTCTGCAAGCCCCGCAAGCCGAGAACTGTTCGCGGGTCGTCTTGGGGTGGGAGTCTGGTTTTTGGGGACGACGGGAGGCGGAAGAGGAGGAGCCCTCTGAGGGAGAACCGGAATTATGTCTGATAGGCATTATAGTGAAGAAAAGAGAAACAGAGAAAAGGAAGAAAGAGAACGGAAGAATGTGAGAAGGGGGTGGGACATTGTGAGCTTAAGCGGACGCCTTTATGTATCCAACCCAGACCATGACGAAAAGGTGCAATAACATATTCCAGTCATTCCCTCAAAAATAAGAAATGAACGTGGGAAATGGACTACTGCTCCCGACACTGGAACTGGGAGGGGAAGGGGGCGAAGCTGTACTGATGGACCAGCAGGGCGTCCTCGAGGCCGGCGTGTGCCAGGACCGCCCTCCGTCGGATATTTGCAGCCCAGTATCCACCCGGCTAACGGCCCATCCGAACACCCACGCGATGCGGTGTCGCTCCGATATGGCACATCCTGCCCACATCCCGGGCTCTCCCTCTCCCCAGCCCATTTCGTGTCAAGGTTAATGCAGCGGCCCAGCAGATCAGGGACAAAGTCTAAAGGGCTCTACCGCTTACGAATCTGCCCCCTCCCGATAGACGCACGCCAATACCCACACCCGTGGGCCGGTTTCCCCCTCAGCCCACGGATCCCAGTACGCCCTCGAACCCGCCCGCCTTCCTGATCAATCTCCTCAGTTCTCCTGCCGTCCGTTGGTCCGGATTCAATTTCCGGTCCCGCGCCATCGCCTCGACGTCCTCCCGGTGTCTCCCAACCAGGCGGGCCAGATACCCAGCCTCCCCTTCAGATAAGCACCTAGGCGCCCCGCGCTTGCCCTTATCCTCCGAGATCTTCTCAAGCTCTAGAGAAGCCGGGACGCGAACAATCAGCTAGGTTACTGCACCAAGAACTTTCATAAAACTCGTCCCACACCTTGCACAACCGAATTTGGTCGCTTAGCCCCCGTCGCTGTACGGGGGCCCAATTGTGTCCAGGTGGTGGCTGATTTCTCATCAAGATAGGCATGATCCATATCGTCCATTGTCTCCACATTCCGGTCCGTATCCATCGTCTCATCTTCATCCGCCAACTCAATATCAACGGCATTCCCTTGATCGTCCCGCAGAATCCTCCCATACCCTGCCGGGATTCTTGCTCCGGCTGACAGCGCTGCGATATCCTTCGGATCGCCGAGAGTGGAGGTGGAGGGGCGCGTTTCGTCTTCCAATTTCCCGTACCTGTTGTGTTCGGTTCCGCCAGATTCGTTGGGCCTCAACGTCGCAACCAGCCCTAGCGCATCGTAACTGTCACAAACAGTGATATATCAGACATTTTCGTGCACACAAGGAAAGCCCCATGCGGGTTAGGGATCCACGTAAAAGATCCAACTACGTACTTTTGTTTCACCGTCTTGTGCTTATCCCAAGAATCTTGGAGTATTTTGGACCCGCGAATCGCTAAGCAACGCAAGGGATCCCATGTGTGGTTCAATTTCCGAGTAGATAGACAGCGAGAACAGACATCTTGGAGATAGTCACATACGTACGCGGTTGTTTCTTCAAATTCCTCTTCGCGTGCTTCGAATGCTGAACCGGTCTGAACGACCCGGATCGTTTCTTCGATCTCTGTCTGGGGTTCACCATAGCTACCGGGGCCTAGTCAGAGCAACCAGGTTATGCCCGTTTCGAGCAGAGTGTCCCAGCTTTTTGGCCCAAGTGACCGAGGCGAAGAGAAAAATATCGGCCACCCGATCACCCGCGCACCCGCGCATCCGCGCCGTCCTCCCACCTTTGGAATTTCAGACTCAGCCCGAACCCGTCGTACTCGCAACTGCCACCACCCCTTCCAACATACCATGTCTCGCGTTCTGTTCTCGCAGACCCCTCCTTCTGCTTTCTTTTCCAGGGTGCGTCGCGCGTTCTAGACCCAACGGACATGAAGAGGGCTCATTTTTGTCATTCGGGGCAGTTCGGAAAGGCCTGGGCACCCTCCCTCGGAATCTGGGGAGTCGGCGTAGGAACCGCGGCCGTCTTCGTACGTGCAACATCCCCAATCACAATCCGCAGTTTTTAATAACCCTTTGTTGGGATCCCGGTCGCACAGCTCCTCTCTGTGACCCCGATCGTGAAGAACGGACTGCTGGTTAAACTCCCGGTGGTGCGTGTCCTTGTGGTTATTTTGTCTTCCTCCTTTCATTTGTCCGATCCACCGCCACATTCTCGCCCTAAATCCACGCCTTCTCATATCAACTGCATTTGGATGACTAACGCGCGTCCTTGGCTGCCTTTTCATCAATTAGATTGGTAGCGTCTATGAGGACAAGACTCCCGCATCGGACAAGCCATTCTAGACAATCCTCGTGCAATGTATTGGATCCTCGTGTCTCGAAATACGGTACAACTTGATCGCTAGACCATCCACCTAGAACTAGCCTAACATGGCCTCTCACGTCATGTAGTCCCACCTGTCCCACGTTGCATCCCGTACATACCAACAAGCTTACACCAATCCCTCGTGTGTGTGTGTCTGATGGGAAAAACGCGTTGCTTCGTCTCGGCCGGCGGAGTACAGCTGTCTGACCGCGTTTTCTATGCCATCGGGAGCCCATTGATGCACCCATTTGGCTACATGACCAACCTGTCGGGCCAAATATATGCACTACTACAGCTTCGTCAAACTTCCAACCCCGGCGCCTATACCTATGGTCTCGGCGCTTGAAGATTCCAGATCAATCCCCAAAATCGATTCTAGGCTCCTGATGGCTTCCAGGGATCCTCCTATTGGGACGCCTATACAAAAAGTAGGGGGATCGTCGACTGAGTACCCTCGATATGTTGCAGAGAAGAAGCCCTCACGAATGGTTTGCATTCCTAGCGCCTTTGCTGCCTTTAAATTCCTGGAATCGCGTGGATCAGAATTTCGAGACATCAATGGGGGATGTTCGCAACGTGGGCGCTGACGTAGGGCGGGTCGTTGTGATCGTCCATTGGACGACACGACTCCGATCTGTCTCCAACCACAGAAAACGCCGGAGTGCGGAGGGGGTTAGGGTGCACTCACATCCCGAGATCGTCAAGGAAGACGCATTCTTCAGGCTTGACACCGTTTCGTCGACACGCGGTCAGGTAAAACTCCGGCTCCGGTTTCCTGAGATCGAGGAAGACCATTCAGATTTTGGAAAACAGCGAAAAGAATTATGAGGGACAGGGGGAGGGTTCTGATGAGACCTCGAAAAACGAGGCACGAAGCCTCGACTCTACCATTGCAATTGAGAAGAATATCACTTGCCGCATTCCGAGCACACTCGAATCACAGAAGTCGTCGAACAAACCCCTCAATGAAGGGGGTGCGACTCCCTGCTCCCACCCCAAGAACTTGAGTTCTTCCTCGAGCGAGAACCCCGGCGGTGGCTGGCCATTTGGACCGGTCGCCCTCGTCGCATCCGAAGAACAAAGGCCAGTAAAATTGTTGGTGAGGGCGAAGATTCTGTATCGGCCAAGTGCTGCGAGAGAAGGTTGTCGTAAACCCCCCACAAGTCAACGGGTCAGATAAGTCAGAAGGATCGATTTGAATAATGGCGGGTGGTTCATTCCCGCAGCCAAGCCGAACAAGTAGACGGCAGGCTCCCCATCGAGGAATATGAACCACCTCGTGCAGGTGGATAAGTTTGGTGCTCACATCGAAGTTTCTGAATTGCGGATACAACGATTGGATCAAACTCCCCAGAAGTTCTCATCATGCGGCCAAAGAGCTACCACGGGAAGCAACACGTAGGGATATGAGGAGACGCGTGTCGGAGTCCCACATGGTCCGATGGGAGAGTTCATGAATGTGCATGGACGTGCATGGTCAGATTCCTGCCCCGGACAGGCGCGTGCCCGAAATGAACGAATGAAAAAAGACATTCGTCCGCACTCACATCTCTCCCGTCAATTTCCAACTTCTCTGGTAAATTTGGACAATCTGGGATGTGCCCGGTTGGGAGGACGGAAAGAAACCGTCGACAGAAGGGTCATATTTTCGGATCACGAGGGGCGAGGAATGAACACGTCGGTAAATGAGAGACGAAGCGTGTGCTCTCACCTATTTCCCTCTGCGCGCAGTATTCGCGGTACCAGATATTACCAAGTACGGTATCGGATAGTTCTTGACCGAAAGCCACGTAAAAGTCCCACAGCTCAATCTCACCACGTTCGAACCTCTGCCAGGCTCCATGATCTCCCCGATGCGTACTAAGCGATGGTCCGGAAGGACAGATAGAAAAGGTGTCAGGGTCAGCAGATTCCGCTGTCTCGGGAATGAAACACGTTTGAAATGACAAACGGGTTGGGAAAACGCGGAGGGGCCGACCGCACGGGTAGTAATACTGACATTGAACAATTGATGTAATTGTGTGGGATGGAGTGCTCTCGTTCGTACGCGGCGATTGCAATTAGCGGACTGCGACAGACCACACCGCCAATCTGTGAAACCCGTTTTTTCCGGGAGGACGAGCAGTACACGGGGAGCGCATGTGCATCGCACAACGGGTTCGATGATGAAGAGAGATTAATGTCGCGATAGTATCGATCAGAACGTGTGAGTTTCAAAGTGGTGTGAGTGGAGGGAAGAAAAAACGTGGTAGGCTGACGAAAGGTTTGCGTACGTCGAATACCACAGCCTTGATCTGCTGCATCTGTGTCGTGAACGTTCTGCAGCACCGGCACGGAACGTGTGGACAAGGAGGGAGCTGCAAGTGGACAGCCACATGGTCATCTCCGGGCGTTACCGGCAACGCGGGAGCCGGCAGGCACGAGTTCCGGAAGCCGGCGCCATGGAACCCTAGGATGCCACGTCATCGAACACAGGTGGCAAAAGTCATCATCATATCATGTCGAAGCGGAGTGGTGCGAGAAAAAAAAACTTCGCCAATATCAAATCCTCTCCAATGGTTGGACATATCATACACACACAGCCTGTTCGCCAGCATTTGCATGATCCAATACCCATCCGCAACCGGGCCCGTATACACCAATGGCGATGAACTGGATGACTGTATGACTGTGGTGGATGGCGTGAAGACATTCGAGGGACACGCTAACGCCTAGGAGAAAGTGACTAGGATCTAGGAGATAAATTGCGCACCACAGGCGCACAATTTTCGGAGCTAGGCTAGGGCAAACTGGGTAAGCAGCGTTGCCCCTCGGTTCACGGATGGTCCGGGATAACGAGCGGACGTGAGAAAGCCGCCCCCCGGAAGTGGATCTCGCGAGCATTGGTTACCAAGCAGAGGTTCCGATCTATGTACTACATTTGTATTCCAATCCCCCACTACGGATCCTTGGATGACCATCATGGGGCAAAGGGCGACGCGCGTAGGCGATGGGCTATGCGCCTTTTCCCCATTCTGCTTCTGAGCGTTCCCTCTTTCAACCCTTCTCACTCTTTCACACCGATCGTGTCTGG
>Ga0307517_10013822_pt1 | contig 10922 bp, 9 predicted proteins | sample 23_EM_MG_FD_194515 | JGI IMG/M metagenome (GOLD analysis project Ga0307517, IMG submission 194515) | Populus trichocarpa ectomycorrhiza microbial communities from riparian zone in the Pacific Northwest, United States - 23_EM | ecosystem: Host-associated > Plants > Roots > Unclassified | place...
AATTGGCTTGGGAAATTCTGAATGTGTTTGCAATGTACCGGATGGGTTTTTGGTGGGTAATTTATCCATTTCCTTACAATGTACTTGTAGTGTACCTGCTGGGTACACCAGCCCTTGCCCCCAGTGTCCTTAGGTAGATAGTACAGTAGGTCTCGTCCTTATATACTATCTACCGTAGTCCGTGATATCATATGTGCGAAGATTCAAGAGTATGAACGAATCGAGTGAAAAGTAGAAAGTACATAGTGTTCGTGGGTCTGGACCCTCGCGTGGTCCGGCTTACTGGGGGTCGGGCTTACAGTTATCCACCTTATGAATGAGGACGCGGAGGAGGGCGGCGGTTTCTTCGTTCGGGTCAGGCTGAAGCTGAGAATGGACCTGGATGATGAACGCCGAAGTGACGGCGGAGAACAAACCAGCCTGTGGCCCGAGTCAGCGAAGTCCACCTGACCATGGTCCACGACGTACAAATATCAGCGTCGTATTCAGATCCTCGTCATACTTCTGCATAAATTCTGTGTCATAGTCTTCGGCTTCCTTTCGGTAATTTTCGTAGAATCGAGCGCGGAGATCGCCCTGGATTGGCTCCAATACCTGTTTCTGGCTGCACGAGAATCTTAACCACACTGTGGCGGAAGAGTAGTCCAAACCCACCTATCCACCCGTTGCTCGTTTTGTTTCCCATGTCTTTCCCCCTTTGATTCCCCTCCTGGATCCTGCCTGTGGTTCGAGATCAGAAAGATCTCATATTAGACAACCCATAAATCCTACCTCGATGCAGGGATCTGTCCAGAGTCGTCCGTCTCGGTCGAATTTTGACGTTTCTGTTTCCTAGACCTGAGATCCATGCGTTCAGTCAGGGAATTGTAAGTACGTAACACAACGTACCGTTTGCGTTTCGAGTTCTTTCTGGCACTTGTAGATGGTTCCTCGCCTCCATTTTCTCGACTGTGGTGACGGCTACGCCTCAGAAAAAGACCCCACGAAACGATCAAGATCTCACCTATCTACTTTGACCTCCTCCAGGTCTGCCATGATGAAGGTTTCGATGCACTCCTTCGGGTGGATGCTGGATTGAGATGGGAGGAAGGAAAGGCGAGGCGATGGGGACAATTCCTCCGCATAGTAGATCTAGACCCCGTTCCCAGATATCGGTCATCATGCTTGGTGTCAGGCGGATGCATTCAACCCGGCGTTCAGTGACTGTTCTCCCGCCCCGCGCGTCTGCGATCGGTTCGGGTTCACTAGAACTTAAAAAAAAGAAAGTCTTACTGCCACTGGTATTGAAGGAGGTGTTTTATTGGTGATCTGGTCCTTCAGAATAACATTGGTACCGCCTAGACGACACATGACGCACGAACAAAGACCACAACTCGCGGTGGAAGGATCGGAACCGAATGGGAACGTACGTGCTCAGGTCCGTCAGGCGGCCTGACATGTTCCCTGCCCAGCACACCACCCTAATATTCATCTCCGCCTGACGGTGTTCAGCAAGATGCGGCACGTTCCCCTCCAGAGCATGGCTCTCTTGCTACTACCGGAGCTTGCTCTGTCAGACCCAGAAGTGTTCTCGTATGCGAATGTGTTCTTTTGCGGCGAGGGAAAAATCCACCGCACTACCCTCTTGTCACGCGCTCCCGGGCTGGTTCGTTCTCGGCTGGATGCCCGAATCCCCCATTCACACCCTCCCGACTATAGATACAAATGTCAGACAGCAAGACACAGTCAAGGAACGGTGGCAAGACTCACCATTCGGCCGTGATCTCGTTCAACTCAACCATCCTCCGTGAGACGTGCACACCTCGCCGATAAATGAGACAGAGAATGGCGAAAACTGGGTGGCGCAGGCAAGAGTCTGCTGCCACGATATATCGGAATTGCAGGGTAGTACTCTTTCACCGGCCATCGACACGAGTCGACCGATCCGATGACATTGGCGTCGAACGTGAATACTCTTTCTGGGCGCAACGTGATGGACCGGAGGGTTGTTGCCTAGGTGGTGAACACGGCCGGACTGGAACCTGGTGGAACGCGTCCCCCAGAGATCGTGGTAGGAGTCGTGGGGGTCGGAGGTCGTGGAAGGTCGTGGAAATTTGAAGCAGATCGACTCGCTGGAAACTAACCTCTGCATAACCACACAAGAACCATCGTCGCCCCCCAGGTCCGTCCAGTCGAGCACGCAACCGTCTGATCAGGCTGGTACTCCATCGTAAGCCGCTTGATCTCAGCCTCAACTTCTGTTGCTTCGGGTCGGTTGAGCAGAGCCATCTGTACCCGGCACCCCACCTCAACTTGTTCTTGGCCAAGCCTCGCCTGCGCCTCCACATCCTTCATCTTCATCTTCACCCACTCCAGCTCCTGAACATATTTCTAAGCGGGCTCCTCCCAATCATCCATGACCATCCACATCCATTACTACAACTTCCCCGTCTCCCATTTCAACACCTGCCCGGTCTTCTCGTGCTTCTCCCCAATCGCTCGCATCATCTCCCCCCGCACCGTACCCAGGACGACATCGTGTCTTTTTGTATCTTCAGCGAGTTCTGTGTTGATTGCCTCTCCGACTTCGGTGTTTGCGATGTCCACGAGCTCGCGTTGGGCCCGGAGCGCAACCAGGTGGTTGTTTGCGATCCTTCGCATCACATCGTGTCCGTCCGCCCGCCCGCCCCCACCTCACGTCCTGTCGAGTCGCGCGTGTCAGTTATGCGTGAAGCATGTAGATGAGGAGAACCCTCGAGTGCAGGTCCCGACTTACTGTCCCGCTGTAACCGTCCTCGGTCGACCCGGAGAGGGTTAGGAAGGCTTTTTATGCGTTCTGGGGCGATCGGGTACAAACCAACGGCACGATCAGCATGCTGAGGACATTTGGCAATTTCCTGATCCTGGCGAGGGAAGCGCTGTCTCGCTGCCCAAACCCCCGGCAAACGCTCTCAGCTCTGTTTTTGACCGCTTCTATGTCTTCTAGGAATTCTCAGCCGATATCCTCCCCGCGCACGTTGACCCTGGCGCCTCTCTCCTCGCACGCTCTCCAATCTGTGAACCAACTTCGAGGAAACGATGGCCTCGGAGTTGATGCATTGATGAACCAGTGGCCAAACCCTCCGGACTCCAGAGTCTCTCGACCCGTTGGAGATCGAGGGTTTGCCCGCGCTCGTCACGGGAAAATCGGCATGCGAGTATTCGATGCACCAGAAGTGCAAGCAGAGGAGGACCTGACCTGGGATGAACGGAGGTTCTTGGACGTCAATTCCCACTACAAACTCAAGGACGGTTTCTCTACTTCGACCAGCTTCAGGGTTCTCACGTGGGATGTCCCAGAAGCGGTATCACCCGCTTGTATACCTGTTCTCAGCGACCTTCAAGGACTGTTTGGTTATCATTCGTTGTCACGGGGGCAACATGAAGATCACAGCGGTGGCTATCATTGATCTGGACCCGAAAAGTCCCGGATGGATGAAGAAGTGGGAGGGATGTAGTCAAGTGCATGTTGGAGGCTGAGAAGTGGGTCTGTGTGGAGGACTCGGCCCGTAAAAACGTGTTTCGTGACCCTGCCGAGTTTGGCCCGGCTGTTTTGCCTTCGTGCTGGTCGTGGGCGCACACCGCCCGCATCAACGACGTTGTATTTCTCTTGAGGAACACCTCTGAACCCTACCACCCTCTGATGCGTTTTACCCGGCGCAGACGATCCGCTGTCAGATTGCGTATAGGGACAAGTAATGGGCTGCATGCGTCAGAGTCACTACTGATCATAAACACGAACGATCCAGCATGCAATGCGCCTCCATCCACAAAATATGTTCCTCCAATGACAGGGGGTCGGTCGAATCCGATATTTCATCCCATGAGCCGATTTACCCTCCCTGGAATTATCACCACATGAGCCATCGCGGGGTGTGGGTTCGGCAGCGGTCTCGACCTTGGTCGCATTCAAGGGTAGAAGGTTTAAAGTCGTGCCTTCGAGCTGACGGCCCGGTTATGACCTCAAGGAGTCATAAGCCGAAGGCCGGCAGTTACTTGATTGAAGTCGGCATATGGGTGCGAGCCAATCCTCCCTTAATCCCACCACCTCAGCGCTAGCTTTCCATCGTTCCCACAGAACGCACGAGTCGCTCCCCGTAATCGCATTGTAGAGGTTCGCAGACGAACGACGATAATGTTTGCATCTCCTGTGGAATTGTCGAGCGTGAGGTACGGCGAGGATCCCATGTACTCTTGATCCGTGGAAGGTTGATATCGACCCGGGAGATGAATTGTAAGGGAATGGAACGGATGATTGATACCCGCCTTTATCTTGAAATTAGAGTTGATTCAAACCTCGGCGTAAACTCACGATTTATTCAACGGAAAATTTCTTCGCCGCCCGTGGTGGGCAAAGATCAAGAAAACCTGGTTCGCAGGGGCGTAAGTCGAGATTACCGGTCTGGCTGTGGTTGTGTGGTCTGCGACGCTTCCAGATTCTTCCTCCAACCACGACTCCACTTGTCGATCGACCTCGAGGTGTGATCCGAAGTGTCGAAGAGAGAAGAAACTGTCCGGTCCAAGTTGTATGACTTGCGGAACGCTTCTCCGGTGTGTGACCCAAGGATGGGAAGACGAACCTTAGGACCCGTATGACCATCGATGGTCGAAAGTGCGGGTCGGCGATTTGGGAGAGTTTGTCTTGGGAGCGGAAGACGATGGAAGGGGGTAACGGAACGGCGCATTGACATGGGCTAGGTTGCAGGGAGGTGTTAGTAAAGTCGGGATGAGAGTGGGGGGTATTGACCTTCGGTATCCATCCTCCCAACCCTTGGCGCGCAGTCGCTGGTTAACCCCCGGATGGATTCAATCTCATCGAAAGGCCATAGGGGAATCCCAAGGCGTCATATATATCGCCTCCTGCCAAAACACGCATCGCGGAGTTCCTCAACGGAACGTCGGACTGGAAGTTCGGTGCATCGGTTGCGCAGTCAGGTTTACCTTCATCGTGTCGCGAACACTCGATCCTGCATGTCTAGAACCGGTTAACGCACATCTGAAAGATTACGGCGAAGAACCCATCTCAGTGACACCAAGCAGCAGTCTCACCATCCACCGCTTCATCCCATCCATCCCGTACTAACCTATCTGCCTGGTAAACTGCGGCCCATTCCAAACCCCCAGACAGGTTCCATGCTTCATACCCGGAGTCCGCCAGCCCCACCAAAAAAAGCCCCCAAGTGGCCATCCGGGTGGTGACCAAACGCTGTTACATCCGCTCCGTGTTGACGCACGCCAGAGAGCAGAAACGCAGACCTTGCACCCCGTGCGATATGTTCGGAGTATTGGTTGGGGGAAGGCTTGACCGTACACGGGAAAACCCTTGGCAATTTTCGGGGTTCGAGAGAATTTGAAAGCGTCGAGAAATTGTTCGGAAGGGCAAGATTCGAACTGGTGATTGACCCCCAGTGATCTCAACTTTTCCCGGGCCGCCCCTACAGCTGAGTCTCGTCTCGTTTTATTTATTTATTTCGGGCAATGTGTCGTTCGAGGATAACAGAAGGAGTGTAGAGTCGGCCAGGTCCACTGAAAAGGATTGGTCCCAGCATCGTCGTGAATCGGGTGTGTCGTGTTCGTGCGGAGCTTTCTGGGCCAGGACCTCAGGACGTGGAAATGGACCGCATATTGTGATGGGCATGACTGGCATCACCCACCTACTTCGGGCACGCGTGTCCCGGAGGGTTCGGCCCTGGGGTTGCACATAGCAAGAGGTCGGGGTAGGAGCTCCCGATGGGGTTCCCGGATCCAACCTTCCCCACCGCAAAATTGCCCTTCCCATCGTTCTAAAACAGGGCTTTCAGGCCCGCTTTCTTCAACCTTCTGCGAGGAATGCATCACATTAGTTCGCCACAAAACGAACAGCCGCCGCTCCAGCATTCGTCCAGAATCAAAGGCAGTTTATGTCGCGTTACAATGTCAGCCTCGTAGAGTCGACCGAAGAACAAGCCGAGGTTTGTGCAATACGGTCGTTGAGTAACTTGAGGTCGAACATTCAATCGTCGTGTTTCGTAGTTCCGGGAGGTAGTTCACCAGTTTGCCGAAGGGGAGATCGCAAGATGATCGACCGGATGAACACTTTCCCTGTGGTACACCCCTCCTTGTCACTCAATTCGCGGCAAACCTACTGACACTCCTTTGAACATTCAGGACCTTTGGGAGGGATTTAGTGGAATTCAGTGAGATGGGTCTCTTGGGCATCACTGTCTCCTTGGAGGGCTATGATAGTTTCAACCAAGGCTATTTCCTTCCCATGGGGGAACCCTCCCGACCACCAAGTCCCGTCGCCCTTTCATAAAAAGCGGAGAAGATTGAGGATGGCTGGAAGTTGAACGGGAATAAGTTCTGGATCACGAATGGACCTGTAGCTTCAACCCTGGTCGTTTATGCGAAGACCTCACCTGAGAAGGGCTCCAAGGGTATCATTGCATCCACCATTGAGAAGGTCCCAGGGGTTTCTTAACGCAACAGAAACTGGACAAGTTTGGCATGAGGGGAAGTGACACCTGCGAGTTGGTGTTTGAGAACTGTGTGGTCTCAGGCGGTAAGAACGCATACACCCAGCGTATCTCGTTTCGCTTACACTAGAAAATGTGCCAGGAGCGGTCGACAAAGGCGTTCTATGTATCATGCAAGCCGCCCTTGGTTACGCCCTTGAATACGTGCATGAGCGTCACCAGATCAGTCAACTCATCAGAACATTCCAACTCTTGCAAGGAAAGATCGGCGACGTGTGTGTATACGAAAAAAGCCGCATCCCGATCTCTGGTCGGTCGGGCGTGTGATAGCGGGTGTGTGAGTCGCAGAGATTGTGAGTATGTACCTGACAGAGAAGGCGATTGGGGTCGTGCCGGAAGCCATGTAGTGTCTTGGCGGGAACGAGTGCACCAGCGGTTTGCACCGACCCTTCTTCCACTACTTATCAAATGATTTCTCAGAGTGCCCGACTAGGAGATTCCTTCGAGATGCTTGGCTGTATTCTTTTGGTGCAGGCACGCAGGAGATTTGGCGAATACTCATTGGTTGGGAGTTCAACGACGACTACAAGTCATTGGTGCGCTAGTTCCCATATCCAAAGCTTCACATGCGCATATATACCTCTTGACCATGCCATTGAACGTTGCGAGGAACGCATACCTCACATCCACAGGGTAAGATATTCATTCCCGCGGACATTGATTACTTGTGGTTCTGCAACCCCAGTCTGCGACCCTGATGGACGACACCATGACCCCTATTAGTGCACCAGACAAGCGTTCAGCTGCGCTCGCACAACGAAGTCCTGATCGTGAAGCTGTTAGTGATCCATACCCACCGCCCTGAAAAACTGATCCATTGGAAACACGAACGACAGTCGTAAGGCAGGTTACTGGTACCGTCCCCTTGCCGAAACGGCGGGAATGTCTGTCCCTGGCTTTGGGCGCCCATTTTGTATTCAGCAGGTGACGAAACTGACGTTCGGGCGTGATATTTATCACCAGGTGACTAGCGCTCGTAAGTTCCCGCTCTCTTCGGCGGGGGTCGACGTTTAAAATTGCCGGTTTTTACCAACGCTCAATCCTGGGGCCCGAGGCCACATCCGAAGCGTATTGATCAGCTGTAGCAATGCAACCGGCCGCCCACAAGGCGACCGTTCCGAGCGTGAAAGTTGGGAATTGAGAGATGCAATGACGGCGGCCGGTGATGTAAAATACGGAAAGTCCGATAGCGTTTGTGGGTCGAGCTCGGATGCCAGGAGAAGGCGCGCGCTACCACGTTCGTTTCGCCACAGATCCCCAAGTGCATGCATGGGCAACGGCGGCCGATGAGAGCGATCACAAGCGTAAAATGAATAAAAAGAGGAGGGGTGGTGTGAGATTGGTGAATTGTTATTGGACGGAGGTGGTATCATCGTTGACACCGACCTGATCGCCGAAGACTGACAGAGTTATGTGGGTGACTGTCCGTAAGCCTCTTTGTCAGCGATTGCCGGGGCAAAAAAGGAAACTGTCAGGACCCCAAAGGACCCCGACCGTAGTTTGGGGTTTGGCGCCGTGAAACTCGGTTAACCAAGGTCTCCGCGAGTTTTCAAGGTTCAGTGAGGTGGTTCGCAAGGGCCCTCCTCGCCCTGTTGGCAGCCTTTTGTCCAACAAATCTGTGGAAAGCCTGGCAAAAATAGACGGTTGGTGATGTCTGCGCGAGCACGTTTATATTAACTCTGCTCGCACGGTTTACCCTACTTGCCTAGCCATCGTGAGCTCGAACACTGGTCCACAGGGGAAGGGGGACTCGAGCCCTAGGCGTAGCCACAGGGCTCTCAGACCTCGAAGTCTGGCAATTGCAGCTGAGAAATGATTTCAAATTGGCACCGTTTGCTACCCCTGCTAGCCGAGACGTGCTCACCTTTAGGCTTATGAACAGTCACCCTGTATCTGATGTTCACGAAGTTCGGTTACATAGACCGAGCTTGAGCCGAATTGACATCAGAGCTTGCGACCCTTTTCCTCCTCTACACAGCGCCCGACAATGCCGAGAGAAACACCCGCCCGATCCTCAAGGATCAGAATAAAACGCCACGCCCTCCTGTTCTGTCTCCCTTACCCTCCCCATGTCCGCTCTCAACTCAACCCTCCTGAATTCCGTCGCCGGCGAGGACAACCAGCTCGTTGCCGGTGCGGTTGGCGCGGCTGCCATCCTCGCGACAACCGCTGTCTATTACGCTCTCAACTCCAAGGATAAAGAGCACGACTTCCCCAAGTTGCGGGGCATCCAGCTGTACCATGCTTGGAATTTCTTCCAACGCCGGTACGACTTCCTCCAATCGAACTTCGAGCGAAACTTTGGAAAGAGCTTCTCTTTCAACGTCCTCCACCATAATGTCATTGCTTTGACTGGGGAGGATGCTCGTCAAGTGTTCTTCTCAAACCAACACCTCAACTTCGATGAAGGTTACAAGATCCTTATGGGAGCTGTGCGCGTTTCTCTTGCACGGTAACCGAACGTTCCACTGATCCTGACGGTCATAGGCGCCCCGCGTCAGCAATGTTGACATAGCGACCGAAGAAAGTCAGGAAGCGAACATCACCCTCTTCAACAAGAAGTTGGCCAAGCTCTTGAACAAGTCCCGTATACAAGACGGTGCGTGCGAACACCATTATCAAGCCAATGAACTCGATTGTTGGTCTTAATTCCACTATAGTCCTCCCCACACTGCTGCAGGATATCATTGACAAGGCTGACAAGTGGGGGAACGACGGTAAGAATGGCAGAATCGACCCATTCACCGAGATCTACGACGTGAGATTTCGGCACCACATGCAATCAGTATTTTGGACTGGTGCTGAATTTCCGCTTTTCAGCTCGTTTTCGTCATGACCGCCCGTATGACCACATGTCACGACTTGACAAAGAACGAAGCCGATCTCAAGAGGATTGGAGAACTATTCCTGACTCTCCAGACTAGTGCCACCCCTACCTCCATGCTCTTGCCCTGGTTCCCCAGCCCAGCAAGGAATACAGGAAAGGAGGCCACTACCGAAATGTTCACCATGCTCTACACCTACGTTGAGACTAGGAGGCACGCGGAACTCACAAGCGATGCCATCGACGTTTTGATCGCCGATGGAGAGACGACTCAGAATATCGTCGGGGTAGGTTCCCCAACTAAGGTCGCGTGAGGTTTTCCGAAGTCTGATCGACCTTTCCAGTTCGTCATGGGGGTGCTTTTCGCCGGTATCCTGAACACTGGTATCATCTGTAAGGTTCTATATCTGACGAGGTTCGCGAAGATTAACTGACGTTGTCCAATGAAGCATGCTGGATGCTGACCGACCTCGCCATCCACCCAGAGTGGAGAGAGAGGTGCAAGAAGGAGATCCAAGATTTGCTCTCCCGTCACCTCGGCGACTCCCTCTCCCCCACGGTACTTCACGAGAACCTCGGATCAATTCCCGTCTCTGCTTGGGAAGATGAACTCCCTATCCTCGACGCCTGCATCCGAGAGTCGCAAAGAATTTCCTTCACTGGTGTCGCCCTCCGAAGGAACCTTCGTGGGGAGATGAAAATAGGTGAACAGGTGGTCAAAAAAGGAGATTTCCTCGCGTATTCCTTGGGTGACGTCCACCTGAACCCCGAATATTACCCTGAACCATCCAAATACGATCCCGGACGGTGGTTGCGACCGGACCCGGTTCCGAACGCTGCCTATCCGTTCCTCGGTTGGGGAGTCGGTAGGCACCCCTGTACGGGGATGAAGGCGGCGAAGCTGGAGATGAAGTTGATTCTGGCCTTCTTTTTGACGGGGTACGAATACGACCTTGTGGATGAGGATGGGAAACTCCCCAGCCCTTTGCCTGTCCCGGACAGGAACGATATTCACCAGGTACGTGTGGCTTTGTGGAGAAGTTGTTCAACCTCAATACTCATCATGTCTCCCCTCCCTCGCCGTCTGTTCAGGCCCGTCCTCTTGGAGCTAAGTACTACTTCGACTTCAAGAAGGTTGTGCAGTAGACAGATGGACACCCAACATCTCCGAGGGACCCCAACGGGGGCTTCTCTAGTCATCGGATCCGTCTCCAGGCGAGGATTCCGTCACAGGTAATACTAAGCCATGCATACATACTGTAATTTAATCCGCACGCGAGTGAATACACTGCCCAGACTGAGTCTGACGTGAGTTCGGAATCGTTCCCTGGTCTGTATTGGGTAGTACCCCAGGGCCTCCTTTCAAAGTTTGCAACGTCAAAATCTGTCCGGTTGGAGCCAACCCCTGAGGCCTGAATGACTCGCAATGAAACCTCGCGCCTCGCCCAATGCAATCGATAAAGTTTATGCCTGCTGCGCGGTTCGCTTTGGTTATCTTCACAAGTGGCAGCCGGCCACGACGAGAGCACTCATGTCCCCCGCATGCTCGGCAGACATCAACGCAC
>Ga0307517_10013823_pt1 | contig 10922 bp, 4 predicted proteins | sample 23_EM_MG_FD_194515 | JGI IMG/M metagenome (GOLD analysis project Ga0307517, IMG submission 194515) | Populus trichocarpa ectomycorrhiza microbial communities from riparian zone in the Pacific Northwest, United States - 23_EM | ecosystem: Host-associated > Plants > Roots > Unclassified | place...
CGTAGAATCGCCGTGGCCAGGGTGTCCTGGACGCCCTGGTCACGGCAGTAGACTAGTAATAATAGAATATCAAGATGCGGATGAGGTTCAAAGTCACGATACAAGGGGCACCAGCGCCTCGAAGCTGTTGTGAATGGCACTCAGTAATACAAATAAATAGTGGAGCAATCGAGACGGCGTCTGGAATATGTGTGCTATCATGACGCCGTCGAGAGTATGCATGTGAGCTATCACGACGTCGTCGAGACGGCGTCTGGAATATGTGTGCTATCACGAAGCCGTCGAGAGTATGCATGTGAGCTATCACGACGTCGTCAAGACGGTGTCTGGAATATGTGTGCTATCACGACGCCGTCGAGTGTATGCAAGTGAGCCATCATGATGCCGTCGCGACGAACATGTGAGCTAGTTGGAAGGCATTGGGAGCCTTTAGCCAGACATGGCAATTGATGCAGAGGGGGTTCAAATATCGCTGTGTAGCATCCGGAAGACTAAGCATCCGGATATTCTTCCAGATACTAGAGTGGAGTTGGATTCCGCCATGACGAGGGAGGCACAGGAAGGAGATCGTCGGGATGCGGGAGAGCTTAGGTTCTGAGGGCATCTGGACGCATGGGCTTGGTGGTGGACGTCCTCGGGACGTCGAGGACGCCGGGGTAGATAGGGAATGGCGTCCAGAGTAACGGTTAACGTTCTGAGCGTCCTGAGCGTCTGATGCAAAGGACGCTCAGGACGCATATAATAATTTTTGCTGATGTGGTTGAGTCCAGCTCGCGATCGTACTTCTTCAAATTTTAAAAAACAAGGATGCTTCGTCGAAGGTTGGAGGACGCGTCTTAATGGTGGTATGTGGTGCCTCATATTTGACCTGGTGATATTTAATCCACAAGGGGACTTCGATCGTTCGCCCCCGTGAGTAGCTTCGTTCTACTCGCTGGGTTGCCTTGGTCTATCTCTTCTGTTAATAACTCCTTGCATATGTCGTGTCACCAACTGGAGTTCTGGTATATTACCTGTAACATTTGCCTCCGGCTCTCTAAAGGTCGCGTCTTGGGACCTGGGCGTTGTGGCTTTTGCCCACGCACCTCAAGCTCCCGAAGCGGTGTTCGAACTGGTGGCATTTTAATACTGCAGAAATCTGGATAATTGGAAGGATATCGTGATGGATTGACTGAATCTTGTACCGTATGGCATATGATCACAAGATTGAGAGTTGGGTTGAGGTTCCTTTAGTGTCTTAACTGAGCTCTAAAACGAGTATAGCTCAGCACATCACTTGCTTGGCAACGGTCTGTATAAGACCAGATTCTACGGTAACTTGGTGATCCCACGCGATGTCGTGATATACAAGGATTTTTGGAGCTAGCGAATCGACTGAGTAAATACGGTACTCGAGTAAATACGGTACTCGAGTAAATACGGTACTCGAGTAAATACGGTACTCGAGTAAATACGGTACTCGAGTAAATACGGTACTCGAGTAAATACGGTACTCGAGTAAATACGGTACTCGAGTAAATACGGTACTCGAGTACCATACCAGGGGGTAGCAAAATTCGGGACCGGTGATATAAGCACTTTCGCACCGCTTTACCAGCAATACGCTGGGCTAGCGTGTTTGTGTTACCGGGCCCGAAATACTTGAACCATAACAAGTACGGTACTCGGGAGTAAGTTTTCCCACTGTTAATTTAAGTTAACCCGCGAAATAATCCCTGCCCTGTGCGAAAACATTATTCCCAGGTACCCAAGTGCTACAGTATTCATAGTATATAAAAATAATACCTGCTGGGATCCCCATTATTTGCGATAACTGATCAATCCCTAAATTTACCTACGGTACTCCCTGCTGATTCTGTTAAGTTAGCTATATCAGTATATACTTGTTTACAATAATACATTTAAATTTAGTACAGGCCTTACCTGCTGCTGTTCCAGCCAGGATACGAGAAAATTTCTCAGAAGACAGTAAATTACTTATCCGTATCGTTGCTGAAGAGTACTTGTATTGGTACTAAACAGTACATTTGTCGCCCCTGTCCGAGATACTGACCCGGGTATCACAAAATTGTCCAATGCATCAGCAGTTCAGGAGAAGGGTTTACTGTACGAGGCGATTTTTAAAGTATTCGGAATCTTGGCGCTGATTTGTATGGGTCTTGGCACCAAGCCATCCGAATATTAAAAAAATCTCCGAGTACAGTACTGTACAGAAATCAGTTGTGTTCAATATGTGAATGCGGCACAATCTATTCTATGTGGATAATACTTCGCAAGTACGAGGGGGGTTGCGAGGCACGCTTAGCCAGAAGGTGGAGAAGGGATTAGTAGAAGTTCCGGTTCTTAATTCTTCTAAGCCATGTGGGCGGTAGCACCTTATTTATAGAAAAGTGCGCGTCCATATGCACAAGAGACATATAGGGAAAACAATGTAAGAAACATAAGTGCAAACATGTTTGACCCTGAAATCCACCCAAGTAAATCCCAAATAATGTGCGTGAAAACAGAAGGGTGTGAAGCGATTATTAGAAATATCATGACCAAGAATGGTGCATGAGAGATGCATAAACAATCGTAAAATCCTAAACACCTGATTGGAAAGCACATGTTAAATCCCGAGATATTATCCTGAAATAAACAATAACACACCATAATATATATCTTAGCTGTAGTAATGTAAGCGGTGGACAGGCAGAGCCGAAACACAAACTAAGTAAAAGAATACCCGGTAGTGTGTTGAATATACATAGGAAATATACAGAGAATTTCAACAAGTTGCACCCGGTAAAGCCAACTCCCCGCTTGGTGTAACCGCTAACTAAGCGAACACAGTATTTGTTCTGGCTCAATCGTAGGAATTGAGTCCTTATCCATCCCAAACCTCATAAAAAACCTTTTCAACAAACTAACCCCAACCCAATAGATTTTCGAAGCGAGTGAGTAACCAAAAAAAGAGGAGTATATTCCCCATAGTAGACTTACTACCAGTGTTATTCAGAGATTCCGCGGTACAAGACGTTCAAGTTGTATCGTTTTAGCGATGTGGGTCAATCGTTGTCATGTTCAACAAATTTATTCAGAACTAAGTTTAGGGGGCGACCACCCATCCACGGAGGTTTACTGAGATTTAGGTGCACGCGAACTTTATAATCGCGGGAGTAGCACCAGCAACGATAAAATCTGCCTGTCTGACTCCAAATCCGAAATTTGGATAAATTTACCGGTATATTATGGAGTGGCAGAATCCGATTCAAGGCCATACCTCCACCAAGGAAGTTAGGTCCTCGATCGGGGGAGTCGAAGAAAATAAGTAATTATCAACAAGAAAAATAAATTGTTTTTTCTTTTGTGATTTCTGGAAGCACCCTCATTATCCGAATGCCCCAGGATTTCTTGCAAGAACACAACCGAGAGGTCTGTGTTCATGTGCACACCACCGAGGTAGTAGGCGGCTTTCAGAGTAATGGGGCGTGAGTTGCATATAAGAATAGATTACGGCATTAGTTATACAAAAGCTAAATCCCTTACAAATTCCCTTTCCAGATACCACAAAAATGGCTTAGTGCTCTCTCACCACGGGCCCCCTCCTAAACCGAATATTTCCCCCAAAACGAGTGGGCTCAATATCTAGACAACCCATCCCGACTTGACGGGGAGCTACCCAAAACATAAGAAGGCTTCATTTTAGGCGGACCAGCGGATCTACAGCAACCACAGCTAAACGAAATGGCGACCGCGAAGTGAAAAGATGAGAGTTTACAAAAAAAGACCGCTTGCACACAACTTACTCCAGTAGGAGCGGGGAAATACTCTACCGTAGTTCTCTTCTTCCCTTCGCTTCCACAACCAACAGTAAAGACTGGAATACTATATATATAAACTACAACCAAGCCTCTTATTCTTTTATAGATCTCTAAACATATCTAGTCTTTCTGGCCCATATCCCCCTTCCCCTTTCTATACTCTCATACTAACCAAGGAAAGGCAAATCTCTCATTGTCTATAGCCACCGGCTACCCAACACTCAGTGCATCTGACTATTTGAATTTCCTACGGCTTCCTCGCTTTCTTTCCGGCGGGCTCATGGATCCAAAACACAATCGCACCCCCACAGCCTAAATGCTTTCCCGACAGTCAAAGCGCATCCCCAGAAACTAGCCGAACAATAAAAGGACTATCGTGAGAGCATGCCGAGAGGTATCTGATGACTTCCAACACTTCATTCTATCATTAAGCTAGGGACAGGATAACAGAAAGGGAAATTATATTTCCACAACCCCCCTAGGCAAACCATTTGGAAAACCCCGTTTTTGGTATTTGGTGACGTGGTCTACAACCTTAGAGTAAGTGCGAAACAACAACTCGGTGCTTGGAAAACAAATACCTCGTCATGGGATATCACTCGGTATCACAAGTGGTAAGTTTGGGTAGTGTACTTGCAGAATAAGCCCTCAGACGGCCGACGCAACCGCAACTCAAACATCCCCATGCCACGACAACCCCATGCTACGGCAACTCAAATCAATGCCGCAGCCAAAATGAAAGGTCTTATTACTAGATCTCATGGTCTTTGAGAGAAGGAGGGACACAAATGTACAGACCTTAGTATTAATACTCATTATAGTTGTAGTTGCAATCGTAGCCGCCATTGTGGTTGAATTATCATAATGATTAAATTTTGCGGGGGATCGTGGTTGCGCCCCCTGTCGGAGGACTTATCCTGGCAGCGAGAGTAGTGCTGGGGTGTGTTGCGAACTTACTACGTGCCTTTGATTGGGCCAGAACAAAAGAGCATTATGTCCCAATAGAGATATAGGAGGAAGAAAACTTACGAATAGTGAATGGAAGGTTGAGGGAAGAAAAACTAAGTTTTGATTTTTAAATAGACAATCAAGCTCCGGCATTGCAATGGGCAAATTCTCGGCTCATCTTAGCACCCCCAGCAGAAAATTTTCCTTCCCAGGGAATTCAAAATATGAGCTAAGTATTAGTAAAAGGTAAAAACACACCAGCTTAAGTTGAGTACTGCCCCCAAAATGTTGGTTGTGCCGGAATTTACTCAAAAGCAGAATTAAAGGCGGGTTGGGACAACCCATCGCCAATTGGGCAAAACGCATTGAGCTTGACCGGGGGGGTAAGGAGGGGCGCCTGGAAGGCCGGCGGATAAAGGTATGACCGGTTGCTGGGGCATCGCGGGGTCATAGCTCCACGACGCACGGTCCATACACCCTTATGACAATAGTTCCTTCCTTCTCCACCAGACCCCGAGATCACCATCAATCCTACATCTCGCGTTCTTCATCTCTCGTGTTCTTTATCGCCCACCCACCCACCCTGGCAAACCACCTCGGTGCCCCCATTGCCACGCAGGGAAACATCGGAGGTAACGATCTCCCCCGGCAAGGGCAGCGACAACCCCAGCAATGCCTCCGTCAGTGGAACTTGGTGTTAGTGGGCTGAAAGCAGGACTAATGGGATTTCCTTCTGGCGTTACTCTGGTTTGGCTTTCTTGGGTTTTCTCCTCTCTGTTATAGTTAGTTAGACACAATACACTTGCTCGGCTTTGGAAAATTGGAAACAAATGATGGCCGGCGCAATGGACTAGATGGAGGTTGTACAGATGATTGGTAGAACAGGGTTAAGTATTGTAGCGTCACCCACGGAGAGCTTGGGAAAGCTAGAGTCCATATCACGCCTTTCGCTTTTTATCGGGGGTGGCAGAAAAGGTTCTCAATATTACTTTAGCTTGTTTCGGAAGAGCAGCGACTCCTACGACGAATAAGATATAGTTTTGGTATTTATTATGGTTTATTATATCTACATCTGCATTTTCTAGATTAGCTTTCAGTCGATAGAAGAAACAGCGTTACAAGGGAGCTGCCACCCTTTGTGTCCTCTCCCATCCCAATTAGTGTGTATTTGTTGGCCGTGCTAGCCTCGATATAGGATCAAATCGCACCCATGGACGCGACTTGCATCTAGGAAAATACGGAGAGGGTTTAGCTATATATCGAGCTCCTTGGTGTTTGTGTTGTAACCGCCTAATGGAGGGTAACTTCCATAGTTCAAGGACTCATTATACTAATTCTCCTTGATAAGCAATACTGAAAAATGCGGATAGCCTACCTCACCATCAAGCCGACACCTGGAAGGCAGTAGCATACGGGGAGGGCCTCCTGTTTGGGCCATGTCCATAATGGGAACAAATCACAATCATGGTTAACTTTAGCTCCTACGCTGCTTCTCAATTATTAGAAAAACCTGCACTTAGAATTTTTTCACTAAAATATACGAAGAATACAAGTCTATATTCTAAACGGGAAAATGTAAAAATGTAATTAGGAAAGAGGAAAAAATAAAACGACAAATATGCAAGAAGGATTTACAGCCAGGAAATGAAAATAGAAGTGATTACGGTCACAATTTTGGGACACATTAAGGGCCCCGGGGCTACAGCAGTGCCACCGCTGCCGTGTGGCCGTGCCGAGTAGCCAACTAGGGTGATGTTTTCCCGCACCCATCTGGTTTACTGGGGTCGACGTCGTCCCTCCCTCCCAAGTAGTATTTCCACCACTGCCGCGTGTCCATTCGAAGAAGCACAACGGAGGGGCGTACGGCCGTTGTTATCCGGCTTATCAGGGTTGACATCGTCTCGTTCGAGCAGTATTCTCACCACTCCCTCGTGACCATTCGCAGCAGCAACCCTGAACGCTGTTCGGCCCTTGTTATCTGGTTTGTCGGGGTTGACCTCACTCCGTTCGAGCAGTATTTTGACCACTCCCGCGTGACCATTCGCGGCGGCAGCCCTGAACGGTGTTCGGCCCTCGTTATCTAGCATTTCGGGGTTTATATCGCCTCGTTCGAGCAGTATTCTCACCACTCCCTCGTGACCATTCGCGGCGGCAACCCCGAACGCTGTTCGGCCCTCGTTATCTGGTTTGTCGGGGTTGACCTCATTCCGTTCGAGCAGTATTTTGACCACTCCCTCGTGGCCATTCGCAGCGGCAACCCTGAACGGTGTTCGGCCCCTGTTATCTGGTTTGCCAGGGTTGACCTCATTCCGTTCGAGCAGTATTTTCACCACTCCCTCATGGCCATTCCCAGCGGCAACCCTGAACGCTGTTCGGCCCTCGTTATCTGGTTTGTCAGGATTGACCCCATTCCGTTCGAGCAGTATTTTGATCACTCCCTCGTGACCATTCGCTGCGGCAGCCCTGAACGGTGTTCGGCCCTCGTTATCTAGCATTTCGAGGTTGATATCGTCTCGTTCGAGCAGTATTTTCACCACTCCCTCGTGACCATTCCCAGCGGCAGCCCTGAACGGTGTTCGGCCCTCGTTATTCGGCTTGTCAGGGTTGACCTCACTTCGTTCGAGTAGTATTTTCACCACTTCGTCGTGCCCATTTAATGCAGCACAATAGAGCGGTGTGTGGTCATCGGTATTTGGCCTATCGGGCTGGACCTCGCCCCGTTCGAGTAATATTTTCACCACTCCCACGTGCCCGTTCCGAGCGGCACACCAGAGCGGTGTTCGGCTATCGCTACCTGGTTTGTCGGGGTTGACCTCGCCCCGTCGGAGCAGCCTTTTTATAGCTCCCTCGTGCCCATTCAAAGCAGCGAACCAGAGCGGTGTTCGACCATCGTTATCTTGCCTATCGGGGCTCACCTCGTCTCGTTCCAAGAGCATTTTCATCACTCCCTCGTGCCCATTCCTAGCAGCATTCCAGAGCGGTGTTCTGCCACAGTTGCCCGGTTCGTCGGGCCCGATATCGCCCCGCTTGAGAAGCATTTCAACAATCTCATCATGCCCATTCCGAGCAGCCCAGACGAGAGGCGTATCATTCACACAGTCTCTTTGGTTGATATCACAACCTTCCACCTCTATCAGGCCGGCCATAAGTTCAACAATCCCGAAGAAAGATGCACAATGTAGACCACTGAAGAGGCGGGGTGTGTCGGAATCAATAGCATACGATAATCCTTTCTGTGCTTTTAATAGTGTTTTCGTGGATATGTGATTATCGTAGTCGTCAAACAGTTCCGACGCAAGCAACTTCACGCAATCTGAAACGTCCCTTTTTGCATGGATTCCCCAATACACTGATGAATATTCGAGAAAAGGAGTACCCTGGAGATCGGGAGAGGGGCTTGTCGCAAGAGCTCTGACCTGTTGCGAATTGAGATAGCTTAAGCAGGTCCCTGCCATGGTCGAGTGAACTGTACCGAAAAGCTCAGGATGGGCTCGGAGGTACTCTTGAAGGGTAAAATGGATTAGCCGGACTGTGGAAGCCTCCCTATCGACGGCAACAAGTCCTTGACAGCAGGCTAGTAAGGTTCCTATTGAAGGAACATCGTAGATATTGAGATTTGGTGACCCGATTTCGACCGCTAGAGCGTGACATAATTCAACAACCTTCAAGGGCCGCTCCGAGTGAGAGATCCACATCAAAGCGGCCATACCAAGCCTGGCTCTGGCCCCACCCTGTCTCTTTATCCGACTCAGGGTTTCACCGTAAGCGCTCCCTAACCCCAAGCCATCGGTTATTGCGCTTAGCTTTTGTCGCCTGCGATGGATTGTGGTTTCATGCAGGATCGCATCGATATTCAGAGAGACAAGCAGGAACCTTGATATGTATCTGTCAGTGGATATCTTGAGCTAGCTTCAGAGGTGTCTCGCTTCTACATACATTTGAGAAATATCGCTAGGAAGTTTCTCCAGGATGTCGGCCTCTAGACCACTATCCATGGCATCCGGGGTTGCATCTGCCGCCAACCTGCTACGAAGATATATGACAATATCATCCCTCTTGGGACTTATGGATAGGCTCATCACACGCCCAGCAAGCCGCCTTCCGATCTCAGGTAGAAGGTGCGGTCTTCCGGTCACGAATATTCGAGTGCCCGGAGAGTGTTGAAGAAGTTGACCCAGCGAATCGAGAAGCCTGACTCTGTGTACTGTTGCACATTCATCTAGAGCGTCTAGGCATATGAACGTGCGCTTTCGGGCGGTGGTAGTCTGCAGCATTTTCAAAATATCGGAAATATGCGGCCCTTGCCCCCCAATCGCATTTTTTCGGTCATTGTATGCTTCCAATATCTCCTCCGGGATCTCGTCGAGTCCGAAAACCAGCTGTTTCAGCAGAGAGCCCAGTATGCTCGCGGGGGGGTGCTCGTTTTGGGCGGCCAAGTCGAAGTAAAAACACGCGACCGTGGTATTACATTCTCTAGCCTGACTGCACAATCTGTCTATTACCACGGAGCTAGCCTCACCACTTGTTAGCCGTTGCCCTTTTTCTTCCACTCCTCGAGGTCCATTTATGTCACCTAATGTGTGTTTTGCCAACACCCGGACCTCCATAGCAAAACAGGACTGCATTATCACATTCACCTCCCTCACTACCGCCGCACCAGCTTTTAAACTCCTCAGTTTGTAAAACCCATCCCCCTACATTTTCGACTCTGCGGTCCCGGACGCCCTGATGGCGCAACTTGGGATCTAGTGGGGATATCCAGGCTAGGATATTAGGCTGGTCATCGGTGAAATTAAAGTTAAGGTTAGTGTTGAAAGAGTTGTAATTGTTGCTGAATGATTGCGACATTTTCGGTTCTTTTTCTGCTGAAGGTGTTGTAGATGATCGATGGTGGAGTTAGTTGACACTGTAATTCGTGAGGCTGAAGAAGAGCGGGGTATCTGCGGAACCCGGCGGATAATACAGGCACTACTCGAGTCGGGATAAGTATTGGGAGGATCCAGTAAGCGAACACTAACGCAGAATAGCCCACTAAAGAGCCTCCCTCCGTAGGAGGGATACAGTAAAATTCAGTACGATACAGTTCTAGATGTGTTCTTTACTACTAAAATAAGTCCTTGTTTGGCACGCGAGAGAAATAGCATTTTTCTAAATTTTATCCCTTGGGCGGTGTGAAACAGTAAAATTGGGTTCCAGCACGCTAAGGCCAGATTAAGCAGCCGCTTGCCATGCTTAGTGACGAAATGGTGTTCTTCCGCCATTTTAATGCCCAAATGACTCAGCACTTGAGGTCGGCTTAAATTCTCTCCATACTAATATCTTTCCATAACAGGGTTAGTGTGCTGGAACCGAATTTTACCGTTTCACACCGCCCCAAGAGTAGCACCTTCGCTGCAAGTCAAAAATTGCAACATGGCACCTTTTTGATTACGGCTCAACTTAGCCTCCTATCATACAAGATTTTTATTTTGATCACAGTAATCAGGATGGCAGCTACTACCGTATCTCATTCTCATGAAAGTCGGAATGGCACTAAATCGAACTAAGGTTAAGCTAATGCAGCCGAACCAACAGGAAGGCACGAAGAACGCCAAGTCGCCACTGTTTAAACATATAGAGAGCGACGATTGGACATGTTCAAGAAAATCTCACCAGCGCCATTCCGACTTTCGTGAGATTCTACGGTACTCGAGTATCTAGGTATATGTCCTTTTATCCCCATTGGTCAAAGGGGTTCAAGTTTTAGCAAAAACCGATTTTCTAGGTGAAATGGCATTTTTCCACGTGGCGGCGTGCCAAACAGGGCCCGAGCCTTATCAGAGAGTAGGTACGGTTAACAGAAAAGAGACCTACAGTAAAATCTCCTGAAATCCACTATCTCCGTCAGCAACCAATCTCCGGATTCTTATCATAGTCAAATGTCCTTAAGAAGGATTAGTGCTTCCCGACACGATAGCCTGAGTCATGCGGATGTGTTGCATCTCGTTAACTTGGCAAGCTAACCCTATTGTGGGTTGATGTTGCTATTTACAAGGATGTTCGTGATAACGTCATTCCCGGGGATGTGGCTCATCACCGGGATCCGGCTCACCAATAGCAACCATTGGAAAATCAAATCTACTTTTAATTATCTCAACAAATAAATGAGATACTACCCTGAGAATCAAGCTA
>Ga0307517_10013824_pt1 | contig 10922 bp, 6 predicted proteins | sample 23_EM_MG_FD_194515 | JGI IMG/M metagenome (GOLD analysis project Ga0307517, IMG submission 194515) | Populus trichocarpa ectomycorrhiza microbial communities from riparian zone in the Pacific Northwest, United States - 23_EM | ecosystem: Host-associated > Plants > Roots > Unclassified | place...
TAGTGACTCGTGGATTTACACAACAACCAAGCCTAGATTATGATGAAACCTTTAGTCCAGTCATCAAACCAAGTACTATTTAGTTAATCTTTACCATTGGGCTATCTCAAAGCTTGTCTATCAGATAACTAGATGTTAGTAATGCCTTTTTTCATGGTGACCTACACGAATAAGTATATTTGGCTCAACCCCAGGTTTTGAGGATTTCTCCCATCCAGATCATGTTTATCATCTCCATAAAGCTTTGTAAGGTTTAAAGCAGCCCCTCGCGTCTAGTACCTAAAATTCAGTACTTATATCCAGCAAATGAGATTCATATAATGTCCCTATGATCAATCTTTATTCTCGCACTCAAGGATCAGGCATTCTTCTTTTACTTATTTATGTTAATGACATTCTTTTAATAGGAAGTTCCTCTTCACAGATTGACAAGTTTATTACACACCTATCTTTCATCTTTCATATGAAAGATCTTGGTGATATTCATTACTTCTTAAGTCTTCAAATCATTTGCCATGCATCCACTGTCACTCATACAAGGTATTTACTGTCTCTTCTTCAAACGTTTGGTCTTGATGGCACCAAACTTGTAAGCACTCCACTAGTATGGGGGCCTTCTATGTATGCTGTTGATGGTGCTCCCTTAGTTAATCCTTTCCTTTATCGCTGTTTGGTTGGCTCATTATAATATCTCACTCTAACCAGACTCGACATCTCCTATGTTGTTCATCAAGTCTGTCAATTCATGCAAACACCCCATGATATTCACCTCATTGTTGTTAAGAGGATTTTTCGGTATCTGAAGGGTACTCTCAATGTTGGTCTTCACTACGTCTGTACCCCTATTCATAAACTTCGTGGTTTTTGTGATGTCGATTGGGCTAGTTGCAGGGATGATAAACATTTCATTACTGGTTTTGCTATCTTTTTAAGCGATAATTTGATATCTTAAAGCGCTAAGAAACAAGCTATTGTGTCTCGATCGACAACTGAAGCTAAATACTGTGTCTTAACCTTAACTACAAGTGAGCTTATTTGGTTTGTGCATTTACTAAAGAATATTGGCTATTGTGTCCCTCCTTCTACGTTGTATAGTGACAATATTAGTGCCATTCATATGGCCAAGAATCCAATGTTCCATCACCGTATAAAACACATCAAAATTGATGTTCACTTTGTTCATGAATGGGTTGCGTGTGGTGTTCTCTCTTTGGTATACATTCCAGGATCGGATCAAATTGCAGATATTTTTACCAAATCCCTTTATGCTATAAAATTTATTCCAAATCATGGCAAGCTCTGTCTCAGTCCAGTCCCGCCTTGAGCTTGAGGGGGGATGATGAGATATAGAGATATGCAGATGCTGAGATCCTGCTGAGATCTCTTTACTGAGAGATCCTCTACTGGGATCTCTATGTCAGGATCCTCCCTATTTATTCACTTCATGGTCTCCACAATATTTGTAATTCAATATGTTTCTATAATCTCTGTAGACAAATTATATATATATATATATATATAGCAAGAATCAATCCTACATAAATGTCCAGTAATGCCTATTTATAGGTAATAACAATACATAGAAATATAAGTTCACCATTTCCTATAAGCATCATCTTTTTATTTTTCAATAATAATGTGCTATAAATAATTGGTAGGTTGAGAGACCTTTTGAGAAGGAGCCCTTATAGATTATGATGCTAAAAAATAAGAAACTATATTAGAAGACAAGTTATCCAATAAGGTATAATGAATAACTAAAGTATAAAGATTTCTCACCAAAAGTTTGTTTTGCTCAATTTTCTAGCTGATCTACTAGCTAAATTTTTAGTAAGCCTTCTCTTACCATCTTTTGTAAAAGGTTCTTCATCATATAAAAGTTTCTTAGCCATCTTTTTTAAAGAAAGGTTTAAGATGACATATTATAGCTTTCTTGTACAATAGAAAAAACCTTAATTAATTTCCTAATATTAGCATAAAGTCTCTCACACTATAGAATCCAAAATTATGTTTTGTTAACTATGTTACATTTTTCACTTCCTTTAGCATTTTGAAAATTATTATCTAGATTAGAACTATTAATGGTATATTACATTAGAAATGGAACACATTATACAAACTTCGATTGTCTTGCCACGAAATAGAGGTTATAGGGCTCATAAGAACAATAGTTTCCTTTATAATAAATCTATCACTAAACTAAATTGTAGATCCTTTTAGGTTAGAATAATTTTTCACACTACAATGTTCTCCTCTCCCTTACAATTTATACTTTGATGTTTAAGAATCAATAGTCATCTAGGGCATGTTCTCATAGACATTAAAATGATCATGGATCGGTTATTCCTCCTTGTCATGGATAGAAAAATATCTAGGTATCTCTTGAAAGGAAAGTTGTGGAAATGGATCATTTTGTCCTCTACAAATTAATAGGGAGTCCAAATTTGACTACACGACACTAGATTCATGGAAATTTATAGTTTCCCATGCTTAAATCCACCATAAAATTCAATAAAAGTTTCCTTTTATCATGAAAGGGTGGTTGGTCTTCACCTCTCACTTGGCATTCCTCTAATACCATATATATATGTGTGTGTGTGTGTGTGTGTGTGTGTGATTTAACATAAAAGGTCTTAGGATAATTTACATTATCAAAAAATAGTAATAAATAACCCGACAAGACTAAGGTTGAATCACAGGGAGGTGAACTATATAAAATTATAAACAACAAATGAAAAGGAGTTGAAGAGAACTTTTGAAATGTGATATTGATGTGAGTATTAATCAAAGATAAAAGCAATTGTCAAGGTTAGAGGATCAACTAATAGTATTAGAAATAAGTATAGTATAAACTTTTTTTATTAATCAACTGGAAACCACACACAAAGAAGGTTCAAATCAGATGATTTATCCTTAATAGTTCATTATAAATTTTTAACATGATCATATTGATTATCTTATTTTAGTAACACCATACTTTTAAATATTGTCAGGAATTCATGATGTTAACTTATGTTAACAACAAATCAAGTTCCTTTCATAGCACAGGTGTCGATTATACCATATAGTAGGCTATGAAAGTGTCAAGTATTTGTTGTACCAAGGGTTGTACAATACAAATCTAGATTAATTATTTAACAAGTAAGGTATTAAGAATTAGTAAGATAAAAAGATAAGACATGTTAATAACAAACTTTCTTGGATATAAACATTGAAGTCCATGTTGAGTTTATATTATATCTATTCTAACACCATTAGTGAAATCTTTTCACCTTGACATAATAAACTTAGCTAAACATTGTGAAGAAGAGAAAACATAAATAAACTAGATAAGAACATAGTTATGATGAAAAGTATAAACAAGAGATTATTAAAAGCAAAACTTAAACATTACAAAAATACAAAGAAAGAAAGCAAGAAGATGATCTTGATCTGAAAACCAAGAGGCCTAAATGCATGAAAAATGCCTCCTTTTATAGGCCAAAATTCAAAACTATTGATTTGATGACTAATTGTTGAGTGGGTGGCCACCTCTTCACTTGGTAACAATCCTTATCTTCTTGTCTGCAGAAAACGTCATTGCTAACATCATAATTTGAACAAATAGTCTCATGAAAGTTCTCGAAAATTGTCTCAGCTTTCCAACAAAACAAGAATGAGGTCATGTGGACTTCTAGAACTCGAGATATGGGCTGAACACTGAACAATGTCTGGGCTGCAGGATAGATTCTGACTTCTCTGTTGTTGCTATAATTTGAACTTGAAAATGGTCCTTTTGAATCTTGGACTCTCATGAAAGTTTTAGGCCTATGTCTTAGCTTTATATCCATATAAACCAGACCTAAATCCAAGTTCTACAACTCTAGTTATGATCCAATAACCGAATGGTGTTTCAATTTGAATTCAACCAACATCTCTTTTCTAAGCTTAGCCCTCTCTTTGTCTTCTTAATTTCAGTAGTTAAACTCATCAATCAATCCTTTGATTTATGTGATAGGTCTGCATTTAAAATGAATATTTACCATAAATTAAATGTATCTTATATTATCAGACTTGTTATTATAAAACATGCTCTAGTTAAGGAGTTATTGATACTTCAAATGCAAAATGATGATATAAAACCTTGATAAAAATACACTTTTAAGTACTAATCAACAATGGTCCTACCATTATCCAAGGTCACAACTATATTTAACTAGGCCTTATTTAATTTATAAGACCTGGAAAAAATTAAATATCTATATACCCAAAAGAGAAAGGAAAAAAAAAAGCCACATGTTCTATCTAGAAGGAAAATTTGGTTCCTTTCTTCTCCTTTTTAAAAATAACACTATATTTAGGAGTACTTACCAATAAGTCTTCAAATTGACCTATAATAAATTATATGGATGCACAAAGCTAACCTTTTGAGTATAGGCTCCTATCAAAGCCAAATCATATAGAAATATATATAATTTGCATCCTATACCTAAATACAAAGATGTTATTTGATTTGACTAAAAAATGATAAAGTTGTCACATTTCCTTGCTAGGCTTAGTGGTAATCCTATATAGTTGGATTACGTCAAAGATCTATTAGCATTTTCATTCTTCATCAAAGTGTGGTTTTATTCTCTCTATATATTGAGGTTCACTTGATTTTTCTAGAGTGAAAGCCTTTCTCTATATATCTAAGGCAAACAAGTTATATCTTTTTTATAGAATTTCTTCTTAATATTGTCCAAAGACATTCTTGAATCAATATTTTTAGGGAAATGCTGATTATAGATCAGTGTAAATTAGTGATACAATCTATGTAATGCTAGAAGTGGGTGATAAGAGAAGGGTTTTATTTTGCAGAGCTTGAAGATGTCATTTATGTGTTTAAAGAGAGAAGTAAGGTTAAGGTTTATCCTCTTTTTTAGAAATCTTTGGTTTCTTCAGATAAGGATTGGGAGCTTTTTAAATAAAATGAAAGGATAGGATGTTAATTGATTGAATTGATAAATTAACTATAAATCAAAATTATAGTTATTGTAACGGTAATATCATGCCAAAAAGCTAGAAAACATTTTATTTTGAAATTTCTTAAATGTCTAACATGTTAGACAATGAAATATGGTGGATATTTTGGAAAAACAATTCTTGATTTTCCATGTCATTCATGGTTAATTTTATGATTGATTGAAATATAAAAGGTAAATCAATATTCTTTCATTTATATTAAATAAAGAAATATGGATGCATTATTTATGTCAAAGTTAAACCATTCATGTATCATGTGATTAAGAACAATATAATTTATTGTTAGTTTTTAAGAAAAATAACGAAGAAAAATAAAATTAAATATCAACCAATAAAGAAGGTTAAGTTCGAAAATCATCTAAGAGATTAAGTTTCACATTAAGTGATTGATTAATCCTATATAAAAAAGAACTTAACTTATGGATATTATAAATTGATATAAGCATATGTTATTATAAAGATGTCTGCCAGAAAAATAGTAAATAAGTGCAAGTTATGCTAGGATTAATATTGTACAATCTTTATATGTTATAAATTGTTTGTTTAAGATTAAGATTTTATATTTATGTGAGATTTTATCTCAATAAAAATATAAATATATCATTTAATAGCTTAAAATAATGGTTAGTGTTATATACATAATTTATTATGCAATTTACTCATAATTTTATGCTATTTATTGCTTTCTTTTATGTATGACAATATATTTCTTTTCCTTATACATTTTACTAGTCATATTACACGTGCTTGAATTCAGGTCGAATCAAAAGTTAATTTTTAACATAAATGAATGTTCAAGCGTTTTAAGTGTGTTTTTTAGAATATACAAATAGAAAAGACCATAAACCAAAAGAAAATGACCACACATGCAAAGTTGCAAATATAATCCACGGTGAACTAGAAGGAGGTGAGCAGTGGAGCACGTTATAGTGAAATCATCGGATCTTTTAGTATTTCCTGCAATTATAATTTACGAATTCAAGATATAGTGAAATCAAAGCTTTTTTTTCTTTTTCTTTTTTTTCTTAACATATTGAAGTCAAGTTACGAATTCTTTGATCAAGATTAAGTGTCTAATTATAATTTTTCGTTGTTGGATAATCAATGATCACTTTATTTATTAGATCAACAAATGAAAATAATTAAATAAGGCATTTAAATGAGAAAAAATGGATTGACATTACTCTTTATTTATTAAATCATATACTTTACCATCAAAGAATAATAATATCTTACAACCATGAAACAGGCAGTCAATTCACCATTACATCTTACGTGTCCTCTAAGGAATTTGTTTTTTTCACAATACGTAGGGAATTAAGGAAGAAAATGCCTACAATGCTACATCAAAAAGAAAGCTTCACAGCCGTCCAATAAATAAACACAAATGAGAGGGGAAAGAACACAAAAGATTAGCTTTGAACAGTCGTTCAACAAAAAGCTCCAAGGTGCTTCATCTTTGACCAAAGAGATTGGAAATGACAGCACATAATGATCTTGAATAGAGTGATCATGTTAAAGTTTTAAAGCAGCAGAAGAATGGTGATGAGCATAGCCAAATTGGGCAGGAAGATGCACGCACCAATCTTGGGCAGCCCATTTGGAGCTCCTGGTGGTACTGCTGTAGCTCCACCACCTGGAACTGGGGGGGGACTTGCTGTATGAGAGGGCAAGGGTCCCTCCACAACATCAGGTGCAGTTAACACTGGGTTTGGAGGCTCAGCTGGGGGCAAGGCAAAAGGTGAGATTAGCTGCATGAGACCGCCAGGCTGAGCAGGGCTCATGTAAGAAGGTAATTCCTTGCCCAAGCATCGGTTCCCTGCAATAAAATGGAGCAATGTGTTACTAAATGGCAAACAGATATCACTACATGTCTGGTGGATAAATTTATTATGGAATTTCCCTAAAATCTGAAATGAGACTAACACAAATAATGGCAGTTAAATATACTCTCAAGTCATATTGTATGATCCTAACGTGATTTCTACACAGAACATGTAATATGCGAACCTATTTTTCTCAGCCTAGTACAGTATGAAATTAAACTGACATTTTCATGAGAACAAGATCATCTAAGGAATAATTTGTCCAGAACATACAACTTCGTCCAGGATTCACTCTGTATTGTTGCATATAAACTAGAAACATCAGTGACTTACTCTTGTATCTGGCAGAAGTCAGAGGGAATTCTGTGATAACACCGCTGATGTTGACTCCCATGACGTAGGAGTTAATTTCAACTGTTGAATCTGAGAAGAAGTCCCATGCCTGAGATACAAACTCATTGCTGAAAGTTTCCACATAAACTGAGAGCCCATGCGATTGCAGCTTTGGCACAACATTTGTAACACCACTGAGGAATGAAGAACTTTCAGGAAAGACAGAAGCCTTGCTGATGACCACAGAATTAGCAAAGTCTTTGATGTCCTTCAGTGCTGCATCTTGAGCATCTTGAATATCCTCTTCAATCCGGTACACAAGCTCATAATTGCTTTCGTCCCTAAATTTCATTAGAACTGAGCTGTTGGTGGACTCAATCATAACTTTCTTGGAAGTTGGATCATCATAACCAGCTAAGCTCAAGACTTCAAGTACTTTGTCAGTAATGGGTAATCCCTCTTTCTCTATAAGATAGGCTGCGTTCTGAAATGAACAGAACAGACAACAAACATCAGTCAGGGTGGGAACAACCTTCATTTTTTCTACTGAGCTGCATGAAATGTGGACAAAAATAATAATCACATATTCTTCTTTTTTTTTGGCTGCTGTTGAAGACCTTATTCTATTATTCTATGAGAGAAATCCCCAGGCGTGCAATTATAGCTCAAAGGTCTGTACTAAGCATGTGAGCTGCTCATGAGACTAGAAGCATGGCAGGAAGTTACGCCAAAGGATGCGGTTAATACAACCACAGGAACCATTGTCATCTTTATTGCTACAAAAGAAATGAAAATGCAGATCGCTAGCAGATGAGATATCTGAAATGAGCAACCACTGAATATGATGGTCCATTAAGTTCCATCAACCATGGAAACTAATACCATGTGTGAAATGGTTTCCAAGTTGGGGAAGAAAAATAAAAGAGATAATATGTTCCACTAACAGAACTAACCAATTAAGCACTGCTTTTGTTTTACTAATAAGGTGTAGTGTGATGATAAATTTGATTTTGATAACATGCTTTCCATCCAACAGGAAAAATGTAAAATTTCCACAAACAATCAAAGGAATATCAAGTGCAAGCAGTTTATGCAAGTTCAGAGTAAAAATGCAGCAAATGCTATAGCAGGAATCAGATGATTCAAACAAAGGATCATGTACGAGTAATGTGAGCTTAGCAAAAACCCACCTCAATGCTAATCAAGACACCAGAAAGCGAGCTAGTGTTCTTTGCCAATGCTAAGAAATCAGACAATGTTAGAAACTTCCCTAAATTTTTGAATTTGGGATTCCGTAACAATTCATATTTTGAATATGGATTGGAAATCACCGCTACAATGAAAAAAGAAAAAGATCAATACAATATCATTTTCTTCAATGAAAACATTTGGACAATCATACATCCACAAAGAAACAACATATGGAATTCAAACAACAACAACTAGATTACAAAGCAGAATTTAGAGTTGGGCAGGAGTCAAAAAAGAGAGCAGAGGAATATTTCTGTTCCTTTTCTCACAAAATTCTACCTTTTAAAATGTAAAGAGAGCAAAATCAAAAGAATGGTGCCAGGCAAAGGACATTTGCGTTTAGTATTGTTCCAAGAATTGTAATCTCTGTAATTCTTTTCATGTATTTATTCTCAAATCTCAAGTGGTGGGAATAGCTGGTTATGAGATCTTGTCTTGTGACTCCCACGACCAAGACATTATTTCCTTTGAGCCCTAGATGGATGTGTTTTTTTGGCTGGCCACTCTTTATTTCTCTTCCTCAATGTCCTAAATTATTTTAACTTTGCGATCCAGTACTGAGCATTCTATTTTAACAGAATGTGAGGATTGAGTAATGCCCCTCCACGTAATTGTTTGTTCATAGGCCAAGATTTTTTCCCCCACTAAAAGGAAAAAAAATTTATAAAAAAAATCATGTTTTATTGGGAAGGGGGTGCAACAGAAGATTGAAAAAGCAAAAGAAGTAAAAGCCAACCAGTTTGAACTTACGAATTAAGTTCTGAATCTCACTCCATGTTAAGCTAAAGGTGAATATCCCACTGCCTGCCTTAATCTGTGGAATATTCTGTTCACGATTGCTGTAAATTGATTGGGCAACTGTTGTACTGTCATAAAGATTTATAGAGCCTAAGCAAAATGGTATCCCGTCTTTTGATATTTGAACAGGACAATCAATAACATCAGCACCATCTAAAATAGCTTTCTGGTAAGCCAAATCAGTGCAACCAGGGTAGTCTCCACTTGCACCATTTTTTGAGATGACCGAAAGGTTCACTGAAACATGAGAAAAGGAGGACAGAAGAGCTAAGTACTAATGTTCAAAAAATGCAATATCCTTTGAAGTTAAATCTCACATAAAAAGAATCAGAAAATAATTTTGTTTGCACCTTGAGGTGTATCATTCTTGCCTAGACCATGAAAACAAGCTGCAATACAGAAGGAGAAATCAGAATCTCAAAATATTTATTCTCCATATTAGGAGAAATATCCAGACAGGCATTATAATCTTTAACTCCAACCGAAAGATTACAGCTAGGATAAGAAGAGAAATTGTCTCAATGGTTCTGAGTCAATGATAACAGCAGTCACAGTACTAAACCTTTTAAGTTCGACCAAAATTTGAATCATGCAGTGATAAGGAATCAAGTATCAAGCATGTTCTGACATGAGAAGCTAGAAGTAGCAACAGTTGAAAGTTGATGGTAGGCAGGCTAACAACTGCTCCCATAAAGAAATTACTGCTAAATGTCCAGTTATTTAAGTTGAAAAACACTAGATTGAACCAATAGTTCACGGTTTGTTCAGATCCATGATGCTTAAAGAGAAGGATTACAGCTTACCAATAGTCGCAGAAGGAGTTACTGGAAAGTCAGAGAGCACGCCATCAACAGAGAATTCACCATTGTCAACAAATCTGAGATACTCAGTTACAGGATCATAACTGTAATTGTAACTTAGTGGAACGTCATTATAAAATTCTGATACAAAAACCTCTAGCCCTGCCTTGTGTGCATCCGAGACGATAGAAGTATGAGGTTGTAAGTAATTACTTGCATCTAAAGGCCATATGTATGACTTAGGGATAAGAATTCCAGATGCAAATGTCTTGATGAAAGTAAAGTTCATTGAGAGAGAACCATATGTCTCATTTGTTGATGGCTCGATGACATTTGATTCCAGAAACCGGAAGACCAGTTTTGTTATATTTAGGTTAAATCTCTTAACAATACCTCTCAAGAAACCCACTTCTGGTGATGAGAGATGATTAATGACAACCCTTCTGGATAGAGACAGTACATAGCTTCTCATACTCAAATTGTGCTGTTTGAAGAATGCATCATACTGCAAAAGTATCAGAACAAAACAATTTGGTTGGAATAATAGATGGTAGTGCACGTTCCACTGATTTAAAAGGAAGGGAGAATAGCAACAGCAGCAAAGAAGGCTTCACGTTAATAAGTTCATAGAAGGTACTGGTGTAAGATAAAACAGAAATTATATTGCTTCTCTACCTGAATATTCAACCATAAGCCTGGTGGTTTTAAGTTAGCCACATCCTCAACAGTTTGGATGGGATAAATGTAATCAAACCTTTCACTCCGAGAATAGATTCCCTGAGTCACTGTCAAGGAAAAACAATGTCAGAATCAGAAGTTCAAGGCAGGAATTGAGAAGTTAAGAAACAGTTGATCCACACAGACTGGTATGCTAAGAAAATTTTCATAGTCAATCTCATGAAGATCAATT
>Ga0307517_10013826_pt1 | contig 10922 bp, 5 predicted proteins | sample 23_EM_MG_FD_194515 | JGI IMG/M metagenome (GOLD analysis project Ga0307517, IMG submission 194515) | Populus trichocarpa ectomycorrhiza microbial communities from riparian zone in the Pacific Northwest, United States - 23_EM | ecosystem: Host-associated > Plants > Roots > Unclassified | place...
TAAAATCTAATTATAAATAAATTCTTCTAGTGAGGAGCACATCGCCCAAGAACATCCAACATTTAATAACAAACGAAAAACATTGATTCTTTTTGTCATTTCAAGCAGAGAGATGCACTTTTTTTTTCCCTTTCAAATACACTAATCTTGAGGTCACGGGTTGCATTAGTCTAAATTAATGAGTTTCATCATGGCAATATTCACCGTCTTTTGAATGTGCTTACGAACGTGGATTTGGTAAGCATATTGGCTTCTGTATACCGTCATCAACTTGAGCTTTTTAAGCTCCAATCAAAATGAAATTCCGTCATTGGTAAGTTGCAGGGTTCTCCATATCATTTCTCATTAAGCGTCTGACCATAAATCATTGACCAGTAATGTGGTTGTTGATGTTTCGATGAGTGTTGACATAGTAATAATAACACAACACGATTCGCTGTAGTTTGCTTCTGGGTTTCTTCCCTTGCCTTACCATTTCTTTTCTACATAATTGCCTTGCCTTGCTCCTTCGGCAAGCCACTCTCATAATGGCTTTGCGTCATCATCTTATTTGAAAGAATAATCGATTATTATAAAATAAAATACAACACGGTTTTAAAGACTTCGCATTAGGTTGGGCTAGCTGCCTAAATATTCTGGATAGGTTGCTAGAGTATCGGGTAAGGTTTTTTTTTGTTTTTTTAATCTCAAAAATGGATGCTTTGGAATTTGGATTGTGTTTATGCAATTAAAATTTACACCCATAAAAGCATAAAGAACTTATAAAACTAAGAAGTAAGAGTTATCCGAATATATAATAAGAAAACATCAATTTTAGCGAAAAGAAACTAAAAAAAGGTCAGTTCTTGATTGCACCAAGAAACCTAAGTTATTGCTTTTTAATAAAAAGTAAAAAAAAAAAAAAAAAAAAGACAAATCCATAAATAGCAAAAACTAACTCATATTTACTCCTCCTTGAATATGTTTGAATAAAAAAATTTAGAAGAAAGAAAGTGGGATGAATTCAATTAAATGTTTTTTATTTATTTGGGGGTGTAAAAAAGCAATAGAATGAAATTGAGGCCAAGCTTTCTCTTTTAACTTGAGAAAGCCAATTTCTATATATAATTTTAAGAAACGATGCACAAAGAGTTTAATTTAAATAATTAAATTCTTACTCTTACTCTTAATTCTATATTTAAAAATCTTAAAGAGCAACACAGAGTGATTCTCTTAAAAATATTTTCCTTTCCTTTCATTTCCAAGCAGTGTGAAAAGGATTGCTCATTTTCATCTCATCTTCCTCATTTCCAATTGAATATGAACACAGACAATTACACTCCCACATCCATTTTCTTTCCCTCTATTGATTTTTTTCTCATTTCCTTCTACTCATCCACACATATTTTCAGAATTCTAAAGAGTGTTTGAAGTTTGAACCACCGGTATCCGTAGGTTTATCCAGCCAAACCCAAGAGATTTGAATGAACCTATGATTCAATTTTTGTTGATTCAGACCTGCCAAAGAGCTTTGCAATTGTCACCTTGTTCTTTTCTTTTGTATGGGATTCAAGTAATTTATGGAGGCCTGGTTTCTTTGTGGCCTTGGTGGTCTACTAGATGTGTGAGTTATACTGCTGTTAATTTTTACGTTTTAAAAGTATTTTAAAAAAAAATAATTTTTTTATTTTAAATTAATTTTTTTGGTGTTTTCAAATCATTTTAATATGCTGGTATTAAAAATAATTTTTTAAAAAATATATATTATTTTAATATATTTCTAAATAAAAAATATTTAAAAAAACCATCATTACTATATTTTTAAACCCTCCTAAATCTACTTGTTGCCATTAATTGGTCGTGTGGGCTGGATCACTTTAAACATGTAGTTTGCCAAGTTTTTTTGATCTGTTCTCAACACAGGCCTCATTGTGCAGCAAAAACCTCCCGCAGGCTGAAAATGGGTTTTAAGCAAAAGCAAGGAAGTTTTATCATATCCTCGAAAGACCAATGAGTTGCCTTTCTAATTTTCTGGCAAAAACTTCGTATATTTCATTGGATTTCCTATTTTATTCTACTTATATACTCAAGGAAGTTATCATTCAAGTGAATTCTCTTTCATTTTTCTTTCTTTAATTCTTTTCTCAATGAATCTCTTACGAAGTTTTTTACTACTTTTTTATTTTTATTTTCTAACCCTAATGATAACAAGTAATATCATTTTGTGATTTGGACCTAGGGCCAAGTTTTATAACCGAAAAAAATATATTTATTATTGTATAATTTTATTCCAGTTAGTTATAATTTTGAGAAAAGAATGATAATAAAACTCTGTATTAAAAAAAAAAAAGAGATTTATATATATATGAAGAATTAAATCTTCTACTTTTAATACAATTAATATATTAAAATACACAGATAAAAAAAACTTAAATACACGTGACTTTACATCACTGGATATTAAAATATTGTATAAATATAGCAATCATTGATTGATATTATCATCGAAAGTTTGGGCGAAAAAATTAAATATAAGCTGTCCGTATACAATCTACTAAAGCATATGGTTCCGTTTTATGTATATATCTTATACCAATTATTTAAAAATTTTAATCTATTTTTCGACTAAAAAGTGAATAATTAAAATTAAAAATTTATACAAAAAAATCTTTGATGAGCTTCTAATATATATCAAAATAGATATCATTATCTCATTACCATCATTGTTATTAACATTCTAAAAAGTAAATTTTTTTTATATAAAAAAATATTAATTAAAATATATATATATATATATATATATATATATATATATATATATTTCAATCTAATCCAGAGCGTCACAAAGAAAATAAAAAAATCCAAGGGGAAGAAACGACCTAAGCAAGCCTACGTATGCTTGTCGGCATGCAATCCATGCATTAGACCATGATAATTTTTAAAGAAACCTGAAAAAAATATATAGAATACAAATAAAAAATATCAATATCACTCGAGTCAACCTTTCGCACTTATTATCTCGATCATAAGTCTGATGCAACCTACTGGTGATAACCACGACTCTCAATTCACAATTAACTCGATATTAGATGATAAAATAAAATAAAAATTTGATAAAAATCCCTAAAAATATAGTAATATAAAATAATAAGGACCAAATGTTAAACAAAAAAATCAGGGTGAAAAAAAATTTGATTGATCCATGGGTGAAATTTAAAGAAAAAAACATTTTATAAAAGAAATCAAGTTAAAAATCTAAAATCAAAAGAAAGAAGATCAAATCTAAAACCAAAACAAAATAAGAGGAAAAATAATATTTCAATGTTAGAGAATGAAAAAAAAAATCAATTTGATAAAAGCCCCCCTAAAAAAAAGTAATAGAAAAGAATAAAAACTAAATGCTAAACAAAAAAAATAAAGGGGTAAATAACATTCACTAATTTTAAGGGTGAAATTAAAAAAAAAATCAAACATTTCACAAAAAAGCTCTGAACAAAAACCTAAAATCAAAAGAAAGATAAGAAAATTTAAAATCAAAACAAAATAAGAGGAAAATTAACATTTCAATGTTAGGGGATGAAATTAGAAAAAAAAATAAAAAAAATGATAAAAGGCCTCAAAACAGTAGTAATATGAAAGAATGAAGACCAAATTCTAAACAAAAAAAATAAGGGGAGAATTAACATTAATTGATTCAAGGGTAAAATTAAAAAAAACCAAATATTTGACCAAAAATATCAAAACAAAAACCCGAAAAAAAAAAACAAGATCAAACATGAAGCCAAAACAAAATAAAAGGAAGAATAACATTTTAATCAAGGGTAAAATAAAAAAGAAATTTAAAGTTCACAAAAGAAATTAAGACAAAAATCATACAATTATAAGCAAGAGGACATAATCAAATATCAAGATAACATAAAAGGACAACATGGATTTTCTGATTGAACAACACATTTTCCAAGGTAGAGAGAGAGGAAAAGAGAAAACGTTGTCGGAGCCAAACATCCCACTAGACCATCACACGCGCCACCTCATTTGGTAGAGAATGTCGTGATCTTTCTAATGTCGCTGCGGATGGGCAATTTTCACCACCTCAATCCTCTACATGCGCCGTTTGAAACATGCAGAGTGGCTTAACATGTTAGCGCGTGAACAGAACGCGCCAACAAACTTTCTTTTTAAAATATTATTTAAAAAAAGTATTAAATTATCCCTATCTTGACTATATATATAATTACAAAAATATCGAAATATGAATAAGCTCTTAGACCCTGGTTTAAGACTTTTTTTATTGAAAGGGTAACCAAGTAAATTTATTATTCATTTTCTAAGCAAAAGACTAACTTGACCATGTCTTAGACCCGATAATTGCAAAAAGATCAAAAGAAAAAGATTAATAAGCCCTTAGATCCCAGTTAAAATATGTTTGTTTCAAGGGGCAACAAAGTAAATTTAATGGGTTCTTTTATTATGAAATCAAAAGGAAGGAAAATAAAATAAATAAGTTGCCCGACAACTTTACGTTACTGGCTTGCGACCACTTATTGCAAGTGGATGGGGATAATTAATACTTGTTTAGATTTAGATGGGGAAATATGAGCTGCATCTTTAGGTTTTTTTTATGGACAGGATGCTCCTTCTTTTCTTGTGTCTGTTCTCTGATTTTCCAGATTTGAATTTTCATATGTTTCACATGAATTTACGGAAAAACCTTCGTTGAATTTATCAGACATACACAGGATGAGAACACAATTACAATATATATATATATATATATATATATATATATATATATATTGTTGGATTAAAAATCCTTTCCTTCGAAAGATACCAGTACAGATGAGAAAGCAGCAAGGTTCGACAAACCGAAACAACAGGCTTCACTCGACAAGGTAGACATCCATGATTTCAGTATCGAAAAGGGTTTATTTAAGAGAGATTCACAGGGGTGGTGTAGTGAAAGAGCCGCTGACCAAACCCATGGCAATGTACCTGTAAGCAGCTTCTGTCAAGTGAATTCCATCCCAATTTGCGTGGCTGGAAGGATTGCTACATGTTCTTGAGCCTATGTGCCCGCACCTTGCCGAGTTATTGAAATTGTATGGTCCACCCCCTCCACAACAAGCCGTCAGAGTTCCACCTGTAAATCCTGCATGTTATAATAAACTTTCTTAATTTGTGATGTTGGAGATACGAAAATGTAGGTAGGTAATGTATTAATTGTTCTTTTTCCAGAGGCGATTATTATCGGAGGAGATAGAATCAAGGGTCGAAATAAAATATATATATATATAGCATCAGATTATTGAAACATTATCAATTTTACACCAAAACTATTCTTTCACATTAGTTTTATTGTTAAGTTATTTTGATTTCTTAATTAAGGACTTTTATTGGAATACTTAACGTTACGTTTTCTATAAAATAAAGTTGTTTTTATAAAAAAAACTTATTTAATAGTAACATTCAAACTACCTATATAATTGGGTGGTCCAATAAATACATCTGGTGGTACAGGTACGTGGGCTCTTCTTTCTTGTGATACATGATGTAATCTAATAAATATTCTGACATGAAAGCTGGTCTTTTAAAAGCATGTTGAGAAATATGATAGAAATTATTTTTAAAATTTTAAAATATATTAAATTAATATTTTTTTATTTTTTAAAATTTATTTTTATATTAACATATTAAAACAATTCAAAAGCAAAAAAAAAATTAATTTTAAACAAAAAAAACTTAAATTTTTTTTTTAAAATACTTGGATGTTACTCCCAACCGTACTCTAAATATCTTTATCTTGAAAATCTAGAAAGTTTTAGTTACTGGTTTGTATATTTAGAATTTAATTTTTTAATTATTATAGATAATATTAAATTTTAAACAAATCAATATAGGACTTATTGATACTATTTTTGATTTATTTTGTCAGTTTTTTTATATATCTCAGTATAAGTTTTTTTATTTTTTTTTTATTATTATCTAAATAACTATTTTTTTAATAATAATAAAAAAAAACATAGGGTGTAATGGTCTTTTGCTTGCTAGTACTCACAAATAGTTCAAAAGACTTACCATGATGTTGTGGCGCGTGGTAGAAACGCTTGGCTGCACCATAGTAGTCAGCATATATTATCCTAGCATGTGGGTATTTTTGTCTCAGCATCTGCAGGGCTGTTTTGAGTTGATTGTTATGGTACTTGGAGAAGGCATTGTAAGCTTTCAAACACCCATTCCGATCATAGTCTGTTCTGTTAGGACTTCCGAACAGGGTCAGATACACTGCCGAGCATCCAATCGGCAAATTCCCCGGCACCAACAATTCCACAGCCCCTTCTTCTATCAAAAACTAACACAATATCCCACATATATAAAAATATAAGAGAGAAATTTACTTTTAGAAGTAACCAAAAAAAAATATAGCGATTATGTTTTTTTCCTTTTTTTTTTTTGTAGGTGTTTTTCTTTATCAGTCTTGATGTAATTAATGCGATGTAACTTACACTGGTAGCCTTAGCAAGTGCTTCAACAACAAGAGGCACAGAAGCTCTCAATTGTTTAATACTTCCACCAGCAAAGTAGGCATAATTATAGTCGTTTCCTCCAATCTCTCCCACAAGAAATAACGATTTTTTGAAGTAATTATCACATTCTGGTGAAAAGAAAGTGGCAAAAAGAGAAGCATGTGGTAAGGTAAACACAAATATGAGTGGGTGTTATGAACTTTTGTCACTCTCACCTTGTTTGCTGGTACAAAGAGAGGACTTCAACTGTTTGAACCATCCAAGCTGAACACTCAATGAATCATTTGTCCACATAATTTTTCCAATACGTTGGTCGTAAAAGAATTTAGCATCAAGAGCAGTAGCTCCAGCAACAGCGAAATTTACTCCATGAAAGGAATGCAGCTGATCTTTGCCGAGTGCTAGATAGGGTGGCAAGTGTGGCAACCCAGATGCCTCAGCTACATTTCAACGATCACACAACAACAACAGCAAAAAAAGGTTCTGTAAACGTGTTGATCATTCAGTTAATTTAAGTACTCAAAGTAATAAAACGGAAGAGATGGCATTTAAATATATGTACAGATGAAGTCAACAACTAGACGTCCATCGGAGCACCGGCCGGTTGCGTGTCGAAAGAAGGTTTCACCATAAGGGAGCTTTGCAATCACAGGAAATGCCATAGCACCGGAAAGAAGGAAATTTCCAGTGTCACTAAGAGAGTCACCGAAGTTGAAAATTGAGTCATACTGCAATGGAGTTGTCGAAACTATTTCGACATTGAAACCAAAAATGAGGCAAAAGGAAAGAATTAGGGTGATCAACATCTTCATGATCAGTGAAAAATGATGGGATTAATTAGGTTGCAAGAGGTTTTACAAATTAAACGTCCTAGTACTCTTAAGTTCTTGTTATGATTTATATATAGGAAAGCTATCTTCTGGCCTTCGGTTTCCACACAAGTGTCTTTATTATTGGCAACTTCCACCAGATTTTGCATCTCATTTATTATTATGGTTTGCCTGGATCCTTCCCGACCCAGTGATCTCACTCAATATTCTTTTATATTTTATGCCGTTACCCAATACAAGTCACTTTTGAGAAATTTATTACTCAGCATCCTAGTTAATAAGAACTATAAAAAGATGTGAATTCAACATTCACCTCCTCATGGTTTGATAAAACAGCTTTTTGGTTTCTATTCTCTTGTTTTTGACTTTTTTTTTTTTCATTTCATCTATTAGTATTAGTATTAGTATTGATAATTTATTTTTATTTACTTTTTTTTATTGAGCTTTATAATTTATAACTTTTCTTTTTTCAATGAAGTCCTTAATTGAGATTTTGATTTTAAGAATCAATTCAATTGCATCCCTATCAAACTCAAATACTAGCCCTAAAGTTAGCCGACTTTTTTATTTTGATCCTTGATTTTGAATTTGTGCATTTTGCCCTTCAATAATCAACAAACTTTCAATTTTTTCAATTTGACTCCTGATTCGGTCATTTCCAGCCCCTATATTCTCGTGCATTTTCTAGTTTGGTCCTTGGTTTTGGATTTCTTTGAGCAAGTGCCTAATTGATCATCAAACTTCAATATTTATGCAATTAAGCCCCTAATTTGACCAACTTAACTCTTACAAATTGTAATTCGAATCCTAAACTTTAATTTTTTTTCCAATTAAAGTCTAAATTGACTTTAAAAAAATCAATTTTCTTGCAATTAAACCCTTCATAAATTTTGTCATAACCCATTTTTGGGTTATTCCCCAAATTCACGTTTTCTCTTCCAAAAATAAAAAAAAAATTCGGACTAAAAACAAAAAAATCCAAAAAAATAATAACAGTGAGAAGAGGATGTCGAAGTGCCTAGAAAATGGCTAGAAGTTGGTTGAGGAGGCTAAAAAATTCAAAGATTAAAATTTCACAGTATATTATTATAGATGGAGAGCCTTGTTGACAAGAAAAATTCAAATTGAAGAAGAAATGTCCAAAAAAATATTTATAGACTCAATTAAATTTTATTGGAGGTTTAATTGAATTTATAGAGGGTTTGATTGCAAGAAAATTGGAAGAAATTAAAGTTTTGGGGTCAAATTAGAATTTTTGAGAGTTGATTTGGTCAAATCATGGGCTTAATTGCATAAATATTGAAGTTTGATGGTCAATTAAGGACTTAATTGAATAAATTCAGAACCAGGGACCAAAGGGAAAAGGACGCTGAAATATGGGGTTTGAGTTGAAGGTCGTCAGGTGTGAAATTGAACAAAATTGAAAGTTTGAGGCCAATCAGGGTGTAATTAGAGATAAATCACAAATTAAAGGACTAAAACGTAATTGGCATAAAAATTAACATTCATCTTCTTCTTCAGCGAGGCTGGTTGAGTGGTTACCTTTCCAAGGCATTTGACGCCTCGTTTCTTCACCAAATTGGATAAAACGTACACGTAAATGATCCCGTGACACCTGACTACACCCTTGTGCAAGCCATTTGGGCTAACCGAGGCCTAAGAAGTGGTGGCACCGCCCCAAAGTGGCCAACCCGACCAACGATTTTTCCTACACAAAACTGACAGTTCATCATTGCTACTTTGAACCAATGGTTGAGATGTTTTCGGGTCGAACCAAAGGCCGAGATTTGGCACCAGAAGAGAAAATGTGTCCTTCTTCCATCGCCTATAAATAGATTTGATTTTCATGGTCCATAGGTGGAGAGAATTGGGTCCAAACGACAAAAAACCAGCCTCCCCCCTCATTTCTGCTGCCAGCCGAACTTCTCTCCTCTCTCTCTCTTTCTCCACCGCGGCCTTCAGCCGCCAAAACCTTCACCACTTTCTGCCACCACAGCAACACCACCGAGAACCGCCACCAGCATCACCGTGATCCGCCAACATCGCCATTGCTAGAGAACCAAAGGAGAAGAACATAAAAACAAAGGAGCCGAGAAAACCGAAAGCAGCAGGGAAGAAGGAAAAAAACAGAAACCAGCAGTAACCACTGTCTGCCACCACAGCCACACCACCGAGAACAGCCACCAGCATCACCAAGAGCCACTAGCGCCACTAGGTCAGCTTCCTTCTTCTTCTTCTTCTTCTTCTTCTTCTTCTCTAGCCGCGTCCTCCACTGTTTTGCATGAACAGTGGAGAGTGAATTAATTCACTCTCCACTGCACACTGCTGGCCCAGACCAAAATTTGTTCGGCCAGGTCCGGCCGAGGCCAAAAATTCCAAGAAATTTCCTTTTGAAAAATTTTGTGATTTTCCTGCATATATTTTTATCAATTTTGCTTAATATTGGTTTGTATTTTTATACCGTAAAGATACAAATCTGGTACTAAAATACCCTGTTTTCATCAAAACATTGCAAAAAATTATAAAACAAAAAAAAAATTTTGTTCTCATGCATATGTCCAAGTCTCTCAAAGATTAAAAAAAAATAGTTTCTTTTATATAAACATTAGAACGGATAGGTTTTTACCCGATAAAATAACGATCTTCTTATGGAGAAGGACTTTTCTTAAACCTTAAATACACCAACAATTAGAAAACATGACAAGACCTTAGTTTTTTATCAGACAATTAAACAATGCAGCTTACCTTAGGTAGGGTGTATTTGGGGTGCTCATACCTTCCCTTTACGCAACCAGTCCCCATACTCGATCTCTGAAACCAATTAGGATTCGTAGTGATCAAAATACTAGGTGACAACTTCCTTTTCCGCTTTCCACTGATAAAAGACAAGAATTCCTTGTCTCCCCATATTTCATGTATTTTCTAGATAGATACACATGATGAAACGGAATTTCACCGCGACGCTGCACACGTGCGACAAATTCAATTAAACTTTCAACAAAATTCGATTCGGTCCTTAAACATTCAATTTTGAATTTCTCTTCCTTGTATTGAATTTTCTTTGTCAACAGAGCTTTTATCAGTCGAAAATATATTATTAACTTTCAATGTTTGTATTTTTTAACCTTTTCAACCAATTTTTAATAATTTTTTGGGAGCTCTGGTATCCTCTTTTCACTGATATTTTGTTTCTTCTGACAATTTTTAATTGCTCATCAAACTTCAATATTTATACAAATAAGCCCATGATTTGACCAAATTAACCCTTAAAAATTGTAATTCGACCCCTAAACTTTAATTTCTTCCAATTAAAGCTCAAATTGACTTAAAAAAATTAATTTTCTTGCAATTAAACCCTTCATAAATTCAATTAAACTTTCAACAAAATCTGATTGGGTCCGTAAACATCCAATTTTGAATTTCTCTTTCTTATATTGAATTTTCTTTGCCAACAAGACTTTCATCAGTCAAAAATATATTATCAACTTTCAATCTTTGTATTTTTGAACATCCTCAACCAATCTTCAACTATTTTTTAGGCCCTCTGGTATCCTTCTCACTTATATATTTTTTTGTTTTCCTAACATTT
>Ga0307517_10013827_pt1 | contig 10922 bp, 4 predicted proteins | sample 23_EM_MG_FD_194515 | JGI IMG/M metagenome (GOLD analysis project Ga0307517, IMG submission 194515) | Populus trichocarpa ectomycorrhiza microbial communities from riparian zone in the Pacific Northwest, United States - 23_EM | ecosystem: Host-associated > Plants > Roots > Unclassified | place...
AAATCCATAAAGGCTTTTCAATTAATTCACATTGACATTTGGGGACCCTTCTCTGTTACTTCATATTCTGGTTATCAGTTTTTCCTTACCATTGTAGATGATTACAATAGATTTACTTGGTTATTTTTAATGAAATCTAAATCTGAAACACGAGATCTTCTTAGCAACTTTCTTGCCTATGTTCATACTCAATTCAACACCAAGATTAAAACTCTCAGATCAGACAATGGACAAGAGTTTAATATGCCTACTTTTTACCAAAGACATGTCATCATTCATCAATTAACTTGTGTTGAAACACCTGAACATAATGGAAGAGTTGAAAGGAAACATCAACACCTGCTAAATGTAGCTAGATCTCTAATGTTTCAATCCCAACTCCCTCTAACTTATTGGACAGATTGCATTCTCACAGCCACTCACCTAATCAATCGCACCCCTTCACTCATTCTCCAAAATCAAACACTTTATTAGGTTCTTTTTAACAAACAACCACATTACAAATACTTAAGGGTGTTCAGTTGTTTATGTTTTGCTAGCACAATCACACACAACAGAGGACAATTTCAACCACGTGCCACGAAATGCATTTTTCTTGGCTACCCTCCACACATTAAAGGAAACAAAGTGCTTGACTTATCAACCTGCAAAACTCTTGTGTCTCGTAATGTTGTTTTTCATGAATCAACATTCCCACCTATTCCAAACACAGTTCATACACCCCTTGTGTTTCCTGACTATCCTTAAATTTTTGACTCATTTCCTTGTATCCCAGCACAATCAACTCTAAATAATTATGTTGTTCCTGCAACATTACCTTTACAACCTTCTGTTCCTCAACCTTCTCCCCTCACTCATGATAATATTTCCCAACTCTGAAGGTCTAAAAGAAATAAACATCCACCTAATTACTTAAAGCAATATTATTATGGAAATATGGCTAAGATTCCTTCAGCAACTCCAAGCTCTTCAGATTGCTCCCTTCCTGGTAAACCATACTCTATCTTTTCTTTCTTATCTAATTCCAAATTATCTTTACAACAATGTGCTTTCACTTCTTCTGTTTCCTCTGCTTTTGAACCAAAAACTTACAAACAAGCTAGCTCCATTCCTCATTGGCAAAATGCTATGACAAATGAAATCACAGCTCTTGAGCAAAACCGAACTTGGGATTTAGTACATCTGCCTCAGAATAAATCTGCCATTGGATGTAAGTGGGTATACAAAGTGAAATTCCAAGCTGATGGAAAGGTTGAACGATATAAGGCACGATTGGTAGCAAAAGGATACACACAAGGAATTGATTTCTTTGACACTTTCTCTCCTGTTGCAAAGATAACAACAGTTAGAGTTCTTCTCACCATTGCTGCAGTCAATAATTGGCATTTACATCAACTTGATGTGGACAATGCCTTCTTACATGGTGACTTACATGAGGAAGTATATATGCAATTGCCACCTGGTTACTCCAATCTAAATGATCCTCGAGTTTGCAAGCTCAAAAAGAGCATATATGGTCTAAAACAAGCTTCAAGACAATGGTTTTCCAAGCTATCTACATCTCTATTACACTTCGAATTTCTACAAGCAAAATCAGATTCCAGCCTCTTCATTAGGAAATCTACCAACGACTTCATTGTAGTGTTAATCTATGTTGATGATGTACTCATCGCTTCCAACACTCTTACAACACTTAACAAAGTCAAACAGTACCTTCGCATGACTTTCCCTATCAAAGATTTGGGAAACCTGAAGTACTTTCTCGGCATTGAGCTAGCTAGATCTGCCAAAGGCATTGTTCTTTACCAAAGAAAATATGCCTTAGATATACTTACAGACAGTGGTTTTTCTGGTGCTAAACCAATCAGTTTCCCAATGGAATCCACACTCAAACTCAGTACCCATGATGCTAGCCCTTCTTTGTCCGATCTTGCATCTTATCGTAGACTAATTGGCAGACTTCTCTATCTCACACTCACACGCCCAGACTTATCATATGCCATCCAAACTCTCAGCCAATTCATGTCCAACCCACATACAATGCATATGCAAGCTGCAGAGAGAGTTCTTCGGTATCTTAAAGCAATACCAGGTCAAGGATTACTTCTCAAAGCTAATTCTACTTTTCATCTAAAAGCTTATTCTGATAGTGATTAGGGAGGTTGCATTGATACTAGAAGAAGTGTGACTGAATATCTGGTTTTTCTTGGAGATTCACTCATCTCCTGGAAATCAAAGAAACAACCTACTGTAAGTAGGTCCTCAGCAGAAGCTGAATATCAGGCTTTGGCAACTACATCATGTGAAATTCAATGGCTGACTTATTTGTTGGCAGATTTCCATATACCTCACTCTCAGCCTGCCTTGCTCTACACAGACATCAAACTGGCCTCAGAAATCGCCTCCAACCCAGTCCATCATGAACGCACCAAACATATACAACTTGACTGCCATCTTATACGCGAAAAACTACAGGAAGGCCTACTTAACATCATTCACATTCCTTCCAGATTTCAATTAGCTGATGCACTCACCAAACCACTTGGTTATCACGCACTTAATCCTATCATTGGCAAAATGGGAATGGTGAATAATCATTCCCATCTTGAAGGGGGATATTGGAATCTAGAGCAAACTATCAATACACATAAGGAACATATGAAACCTTCCAAGATTGCAGAGAAAGCCACGCATGCAGAAGACTAAGAAGACTGGCCATTCTATCATTTCTCATATAAATTGTAATTGCAGTTATAACTGATATATATAAAGTTAGTTAATAGAAGTTTAACTGTTAAAGTTAGTTAACAAAAGTTAGTTAGAAAATGTGTATATATATATATGTATTCATGTACTCTGAGTAGTTCAAGAAAATAAGAAGAAGTAAATACTGCTTGCAGATTGTAGACTTTCTAAACGTATAATTCTTCTTCTTTCTTACAAAGAAATTCATTCTCTTCTTCTTTCTCTACTTCTGCATGATTCAAACATTTCTTCTGCAGCAAATTCTTCATTATCAAATCATTTTGATGTGTTAATGTCAAAAATAATTTTTTTTTTAATTTTTTTTTAATGTATTTTTGAGTGAAAAACACTTTAAAAAACAACCGTAATCACACTTTCGAACACGTTGTACAAAATCATAACCTGACCAAATGAATAAATTGAATAAAGAGAAAACGAAAGACTTGGGACTTGGCCATTTTTCCACTACCCAATGGGCTGGTGATTATAAAAATTCCTCACAATTATATTTATTTTACATTTGTGTTTTTATCTTCTTAATTAAATAAATTTATGTTTTTATTGTTTTTATCTTTTCTTTTCTGAATAATTTCTAAATGGGTCTGTGTATTTTTAAAACAAGAAGAACATGAAACATACTCTATGTTTTTCCTCCGTTGCAGACACTGCCTAAAAGTTATGTAAAAAATGCAGTGTGTATATATATATATATATATTCAGAATGAGATCAGAAATCTTTATTACATAAACAAAGAGAATAAATGAAATCTGATTTATTGTACATCTATTCTCGATTATAAGAGGAGCTCCAAGAAACCTAGCTAGATTCTCCTAACCTACTAAACTAGCCATAAAAGGGAAGGCTTCATGACACCTAACAGTACTCATAAAAAAGCCATGAAACAAATCTATGGATTCAAATTTCCTTCCACATAAATTCCTGAACCAAATCCCCAACTCATCTGGAGATTTTCTGCTTTAGTGGAATATCTTGCTCAGCACTCAGAGAGCTTGACTTGCTTCATTATCTGAAAATTGAAACGAAAATGTTTAAGAACATACAACAAAATTGTGTATGATTCAAAAATTGAAACAGAAGTGAGAGTGGGAGAGTTACCCCAACATAAACAGCAAGCTTTTGCTTGAAATTGGCATGTTCTGCTTTCAGTTTTTGGAGAGACGCCTTGGCACTATAAAAATTCATGCAAAAATAAATTTCTCTGTCGACTTTTACATGCAGCATATGACCTATGGTTCCTTTCAAAGACATAAATCTCACCTTTCTAAATCCCCTTCATGGCAAAATCCTCTGAGCTTATTGGTTTCGTCATTGATTTTGGTCGCACCAATGCTACAAGAAATAACATTGCTAAATTCCATTAATAATAAAAATAAAAATTAAATATTCCCAGCAAGAATTTTATTATCTCATGAAATGCCATATATATATGATGTTGATTTTCATTTTTTTCCCCTACCTGGCACTACTGCCCTTAAGCCGATACATCATTCTTTCAAGGACGAAGGTAAAATCATCAGGGGCTGTCTCCCTGTGCAAGCACAATAAGGGGGGGAAAAGTAAATCATATATAATCACCATCTTGGTAAAATTAAAAATTAAAAATTTCAATTAATTAGTACTAGACCCACTTACAAAGCCTTCTCAATAGAAGCAATGTATTTAGATGAATCCCTTAAAAACAAGGTGAAAATATTTTCAATGAAGTCGGGATCATCTTCATTTTCAAGAGTCTCGAGATAACTCACTTGTCCATGATCCAAAAGTCCCTGCAATAATCAACATGCAAGCTTAAAATGTTGGTGTACTCTTCATAGTTTGTGCATTAAGAAAAAATAAAAAACATAAATCACTTTGAAATTGTTCCATGGTAAAGAAAGACCTCATCGAAGAATGATTGCCTCATGGTGCTAAGCTGTTGGCGCAAGGGAGTGCTAGCCATTCTGAAGGTAAAAGAAGGAAACAAAATCTAAAAAGTTATTTGAATGGAGTCTCTAGAGAAGAAAAGAAATAGAAGGGTTGAAGGCTTAATTGTGTAGTAGAATGGCAAAGGAATGGGAGTAATATATAGGCCAAAATGATGCAGGAAACCAACATTTTTCACTTTCCAGGCAATTTTTAATGCTTCTAAAATTACAGATTACACCATTCAAATAAGGATGTACATTTATTCTGAAAATCCAATGTTTATAAACTGATTTAAATGGGTGATGTTTTTTTTTAAAAAAAATAATTACTTTACTTTATGAGTAATGAATATGAAATCCAAAATATATACATTGTATTATATAAATATATGTGTAGAATATTTATATATTTTTTAATCCAATATAGTATATACATATCCTGATATAGATATAATACACACAAATACATAACATTTATCATTTTACTATTATATATATATATATAGTAAATCTGAATATCTATTTTTCTTATCTAATGTATAATAGATAGGATATAAATAAATAGAAACCTGTCTTGTGAATTTCTATTTCCATCTCTACATTCTCATAGAAGGAATATAAAAATTGATAATTGGTGGTAAACACATATATAACAAAATCGCTATCATGCAAAACATCTAAAATGTTAATGTTATTATAAAGTTCTTTGTGCAATTTAAATCATAGCTACTTCAACTTTATTGAAAATATATCATAATAAATAAATGAAAATTGAACTAAGAAGAGAACAATTAATCTCATGGGAAATAATGTTATAAATGCTTAAGGATGTAATGTAAAAAAACCTAAGAATAATGAATATATTAACTATTCTAAAAAAATGTGTGGTAATGATTAGTAAAAACATATGCCAAAGCACCTAAGTTAATAGCTTTTTCTAAATTTCCAACTTAACAATAAATTAACAAAATATAATTGGTACTGATTTATTACCTATAATTTATTTAATTATAACACACATAAGTTATAAAATTAAACTAAATTTCATCAAATAACAAATAAAATCAATTTCTCTCAAATCTCAAACAAACCTTAACATACAAATCATATATTATATAATAAAATTATCTAGTGAAAAGAAGTAAAACACTTAAATATAATTAAAGTCAACTACAAATGCTACAAAAAGGTTTGAGGGCTACCAGAGTCTATATAATAAAAAGTGGATGTTTATCCACCCTTCCACTAACCTTTTGAGTGTGAAAACAAGTGACTCACTCTGAAACATTGATTAAGATGTGTATGGTAATTTACTTAGGATTGAATTCCTCCTCCTTAACTTCATCATCATGATCCACTTCTTCATCTTCATCCTCTATTATATACAAAGAGTATAGTTTCTTGTTTTTCATTTATGTCCCGGTACAAACTTCTCATTATACCAAAAACACAATTTCTTGGCACTCCTTTCATCTAACTCCTTATTCCTTACAAATTTGGTAGGTTTCATGGTTGGTTTTTTGGTTAGGAATGGGTAACATGCTATTTTGGTGGGGTTTTTGGTTGCTAATAGTTAATGAAGAGGGAACTTTGTAAGTTTGGGATAATGTTGGTGGGTTCTTCCATAGGCTATAATGTTTTCTTATAAGCATGCTAGATTGTAAGCTTGTTTTAGCTCCTTATGTTCAAATTTTTTCACCAAAATTTTTATTCCCACCTTTGAACCGTCCCATAAAAAGACACTAAAGCTTGTGTCTCACTATTTTCAGCTCTATTTCACAATTTATCAAAGTCTTTAATGTAACTCTTTAGATCTCCCATTTTTTTAAGATCTTTAAGTTCTTACAGAGGATCTTTCTAACCCCCAAATTTGCAACATATAGCTTTAATATATTCATCCTAAGTCTCTACTTGATTACCTTTACTTCTCATGAAATTTTGGTGCCAATAAAAGATCATTTCACAAGATAGTATGAGGCTAATTTAACCTTTACAGAATCAATAACCTCTTTTATATCAAAATACTGGTTGCACTTATATAACCATTTGTGTACATCATCACCATTAAAATTGGAGAAGTTTCGTTTGAGTTTGTGTACCTTGTAAGGGGAGTAGCTTCCTTCACAAATCCATCATGATCTTGCAATATATTCCAGTTGATTAGAGGTTTGATAATTCTTTATAGTATTAGTTTCACTACAAGATGATTCTAACTTCTGTGGAATAAAGCTTTGTTGGTAAGATAACCCATTGATAAGCTCCTTGAGCTCCCCAAACTTGGCTTCATAGATGGACTTAGTATCTCTCGAATGTTAAACATATACCTCCAATAGTTTCATAACATGTTCATGCTTATGTTAAGGTATGATCTGTTCAAATTCATTTCGATACGAGTTTAAGTTCGTATATATTTAATAAAACTTTTATGAGCTATATAACTCATATCTCTATGATTCTAAATACTAAGGAATTTCTTTTTTATCATCATTTGCCCCAATAAGTTTGAGACTCTACTATTAAGAATACTTGCTGAAAATGTAGAACTATATTCTAACTTAAAAGTCATCCTTATGGCCTGTGGTGATGGAACCGTGATCCCTAAAACATTTTAAAAGTTAATTTTAACCCTTACAATTAAAAGTTATGCTTTTTTGTATGGCTATTACAATATTTCTTGTATTACTACATTTGAAATAATATATAATGAATAAGAAATTATCCAAAGCAACTATTTTTGTGTCAACTTTTTGGAATTCATTCATAATTATTTGCATGATTTATATGCCAATGCTATAGTTACTTAGTTATTAGTCAATTTACCTAATTGAGCTACTATTGATTATTTACTATGTTTTTTTATTCCAAGATTTTAGTTTCGATTCATTAATTGATTAGTAAGTTTAAGTTGTTCTGTATATTTAAAAACTGCAACTTATATTTATATGGTTTTCTGATATATTCTTGAGTCCTCGTGTATTTTTAGATAAGATTGTGAGACTTTAAAGTTAGTAATGCTTGTGAAAAACTATAAAACTATATTAGACTTTAAGGTTATAATATAATTTATACTATCTCTTTTTTTCCCTAAACAATACTCATCTTTTTTGAATATGTGGGGAAATTAATACATGAAAGTGTGGTAACACATTTTTTTCTCCAAAAAAGAAAAGAAAAGGAAAAAGAAACACTATTAAGGTATTGGATTTTGTTAAATATGTGCAAACATTGGAGAAAGAAGGCGTTGTTATTTGTTTATGTTCATCAAGTAAATAACTTCAAGAGATTTCCATTAATTGAAATATTATTATATATTTTTTATTTTTTAAAATTTTACATACATTATTATAAAATCAACTAAAATGTTTGCTTGATTACATTACATCCTTAAGCATTTATAACATTATTACCCGTGAGATAAATTGTTCTCTTCTTCTTCTTCTTTTCTTTTTATATCATGGACACACTCTGGATGTGACCAATTGGTGGATGGCCACTCCCAAAAGTCAAACTATAGGGAGAGCCCATCAACTCGAGGCCCCGAGTTGATTGTATTTTTACATGTGGGTTGAGAAATGCAAGAGACATGATTTGAACGAAGGATGTCCTCTCCCCTTAGTTGACTCTTTATCACTTGACTATTGTCAGCTGAGCTACTGACTCACTCTAATTATTCTCTTCTTTATCTCAATTTTCTTTTATTTACTATGATATACTTTAAATGAGTTGAAGTAGCCATGATTTTAATTGTACAATGAACATTGGTTATTTATTATACTCTTAGATTCAAAGATATGTTCAAGTTCATTTCAATTTGTAAGTTTAAGTTTGTATGTGTTCTAAAGATTTTAGGAACTCTAACTTGTGTCTTTATAGTTTTTTCTACAATTAGTTGCATTATTGTTTATTGATTATTTAATATGCTTTTAGATTTGAAGATATCTATTTAGATTGATTTTGATTAGTAAGGATGTATCTTGTTTTGTAGATTTTATAAATTATAACTTCTATCTTCATGGTTCTTGTTATAAATAGTTGCATTATTATTTAGCTATAAGCCAATTTACTCGATTAAGCTACTATTGATTATTTACCATACTTTTAGATTTCATAATGCCAGTTCAATAAGTTTACGTGCAACCTGTTCTAAAGATTTCATGAACTAAAACTTATATCTTATAGTTCTTATTATACTTAGTTGCGTTATTGTTTATTGATAATTTAATATGCTTTTAGATTCGAAGATATCTCTTCAGATTCATTTTAATTAGTTAGTTTAAGTTTGTATTTGTTATGTAGATTTTATTAACCGTAACCAATATATTTATGGTTCTTGTTATAATTAGTTGTATTATTATTTAGCTACAAGCCAATTTACCTCATTGAGCCAGTATTAATTATTTACCGCTTTTAAATTTAAAAATATCTATTTTTATTAGTAAGTTTAAGTGAGTATCTCTTTTGTAGATTTTATGAATTGTAACTTATATTTATATGGTTTTAATGGATTCTTGAGTCCTCGCGTGCCTCCAGATAAGTTTATAAGATTTTAATATTAAAAATGCTTAAGGATATTTGTAGAATTGCATTTGAATATTTAGGTCAAACAATCAATCAATCAAGTAAATCGACTTAATTATAACTAAATAATAACGCAATTAATTATATCAAGAACCATAAAGATGTAAGTTATAATTTATAAAATCTAAAGAATAAGATACAAACTTAAACTTATTAATCAAAATGAATATGAACAAATTAATATCTTCGAATCTAAAAACATGTTAAATAATCATTAAACAATAATGCAACTAATTATAACAAGAACCTGAAATATACAAGTTATAGTTCCTAAAATCTATACAATAGATATGAACTTAAACTTACTAATAAAAATGAATTTGAATCGATATCTTTTTACTCAAAAGTATAGTAAATAATCAGTAGTAGCTCAATCAAGTAAATTAGCTTATAAATAAACAATAGCATAACTATTTAAACAAAAACCATAAAGATATAATTTATGGTTCATAAAATCTACAGAACAAGATATGGACTTAAACTTACTAATTAAAATGAATATAAGCAGATATCTTTGAATCTAAGAATATTGAAAATAATTAGTAGTAGCTCAATAAGACAAATTGGTTTATATCTAAACAATAATAAAACTAATTGCATATAGATCATTGAAGAAAAGAAATTTTTACAGGAATTCCAAAAACTAACACAAAATAGTTGCTTTTGAACATACAATATCCATTATTATTTCAAATGTAGTAATACAAGAAATATTATATGAGTTACAAGGGCCAAAATTAAAACACATAGAACTAGGGGTCAAAAATAAAATAACAAAAATTTAGGAGGGACCTAATTAAAATAACCCTTCATACTTGACACGGGGATAAAATTTCAACAAGATTTTACTCCGAGTGCGGCTGTCTAGTCCCACACTAGACTCAGCCTTCCTCACAATTTCAACTCGTGTTTAGCCTATCCACTAAGGTGTTTCACACACCCAAAGAACTTTCCCCGAAGCCTTTCAAGCAATAGACAAATAACAACAACACTAGTCTTAGAATTCAGAATCGCAAACACAATTTACTAATTAATTCCGAAACAAAGGATACACAAAACTATTTGTGTGTGCAATGCACAATTCTGCTTGCTTGCTAAACATCATCAGTCCTCTTTTATCACAAGAGAACGTGGAAGTTACATATAAAACTATCACCCCTAGACAGATCTATACAACTGGACAGTTTGGACAAAACAGTAACTGCCGAAAAACTATCTCCAACCGCCCTGTTATAACTTCCCTTGGTCTGCCACCTCACAGACCTTCAAGCCAATCAGCTTGAGCCCTCTCTGCCAACCTAGTTGTGCTTCTGCACATTTTGGACAACCCTATATCCAAGTATAAAGTCATGCTAAACACGATGCCGATGTTTGCATGCACCCGTTATACACTGCTGTCGAATCTGCCTCTGCCCATGCATGCTGCTGAGATCCCAGCAGTGTTCTCGTTGGCGCACCCTCGTGCCTAGAACTGTGACAAACCACCCCCACCTAAAAAGTATGACGCCCTCGTCGGAATCGAAACGAGATAATCTTGCACCTTGTCCTCATACTACCACAAGTCAGTATCTTTCTCCCACGAAACCTCTTCATTTCTCACCCATTTCACTAGAAATTTGTTAAAAGTCACATTTGAAAAAAATATGAAGCTCCAATCAAACAAATTCAAAGAG
>Ga0307517_10013828_pt1 | contig 10922 bp, 11 predicted proteins | sample 23_EM_MG_FD_194515 | JGI IMG/M metagenome (GOLD analysis project Ga0307517, IMG submission 194515) | Populus trichocarpa ectomycorrhiza microbial communities from riparian zone in the Pacific Northwest, United States - 23_EM | ecosystem: Host-associated > Plants > Roots > Unclassified | place...
CATTCTGTTCATCTCAAAATAAAAGATAATTCATACAAATGCTCACAGACGCCTTGCGGGTTATAGCTTGAATCATAGGGCGGTATCTTGCTTTCTTGACATCACCTGCGGTATGTAGGAATACCATCGGATCATAAGGTTTTTGCAGGCCATTTAAGCAACTATGAGCCAGATGCATTCTCGGCAGTACAACAAGGAAGCAGCCATGTTCTGTTCATCTCAAAATAAAAAATATTGTCGATGTGCTCAAAAAGTTCATACAAAAAACGCTCACAGACAAAATAAACTTAACAGGGCAAATATATTCCATCAGAATCGACAATGGGAGTCTTATGATACAATGAGTAAGAATATTTGATAATACATTCAGAAAGTCAGTTTCTAGAGGCCACTAGGGCTCAAGACCATTCTTGGTTGTCCAAACGCAGTTCTTCCAACCTGTATTCTACATTTCCTCTCAGATGCTCTGCTATGGCTTTCACGCACTCCTTGATTTCACTAATCTCGTGCTTCAGCCAATCCACATCTTTGTCAGTCAATGCAGCTGCGTCTTGCTTTGGCGAGGGGTTGGAAGCGTTCTGGCAAAAATTTAATCAGTATAGCCGCTTGCCGGTCAGTGTTTGACATCTCACCTTGGCCACGTCTTTGTTGATAAATGCAACATGCTTTTTTTTCGACGGGCGCTCGTCTTCAACCTCGAGAACATCTGCATCTCGCTTCAATGAGGATTTGGAAGTGTTCTAGTTTATTTTCGATCAGTATAACAGCTTGACGGTCAGCGTTTGACATCTCACCTTGGAATGCCATACCGATACACCGGCCTCCATTGTATTCAAACGGTTCCAGTTTCCAAGTCCTGAGCTTGGCAGATGTCGATGTGACTGAGAGGGCGGCGGTTCCTTGCTGGGTAAGGAAAGCTGTTCTGACCATCGAAATTGCCACTCTGACTGTCTCCGACTCGCAACTGGGGAACAACAGGGGGGAGAAGAAGGGTCGGGGGTCTTGAGTACTCGGATGGGGGGGATATCTGAGTAGTCGTCGGCTGCTGAGTCGACCCGAGCCTGTTGGGGAGAGAGCGGTAGGTGAGGACGACGCTGAGAACTCATGGCGGAACTGATTCACGATCACTGAGCATTTATATGTTTGGGTGTTGCTACGCAGCAGGGTCAAGGGTTGGAACATGACTCGAAGGTTGGGGTATGACTCGAGTGACTCCACAAATGGAGACCACCGCAATTGATGTTCGGCTGCCCTAATAGTGGCGTTGACTCAGAGATTGATGAGGGAATAAACCGGTAGAAACTGGACCACTGTACTCACAGATGGTGTAGCAGTATTCAAATGCAATTGGGTAGCGAAAAGGAGGCCGTTGGGGTGACTGAAAGTATATTTGGGGGTGCGAACATCAATATGGCAAAGAGAGGGAGGGTCTTGACATGGCCGTCCTTGTCCATGGTGTCGTAGATCATGTCCATATACCTCTGGCGGATAGCCTGGCCCTTGATACCACCGAAATGGATGGTCTTCTCCTTCGGGTTGTCCTTGACGATTTCGACGATGGAAAATCCGTAGACGGCGAGCAAATGGGTATCGACGCCTTCCCAAACGGCACGAGCAGCAGGAGAGCTGTTGTACAGATCCATACCCATACCTTCTCGCCTCGGGTGTTGGTCGTCTCGATGCCTGCTACAATGTTGCCGTCACACATGGCGATGTGGCGGAGCTTAACTTCGAGTTCGTCGCCTGGAATGACCATTCCAACAAAGTTGACATCATTACTATGAAGGAATGTTAAATACAAACATATCTAGAGAAAGAACATCGCGATGACACGCTCTGGGTGGCCCTTTGCGACCACGGTTTCGACATATCGGCGAGTAGCAGCGCTCGACCACAGACCATGGGTGATAGTAGCCGGCAGCGAAGCAAAGTCGGAGAAATAAGGGTTAATATGATTGGGGTTGAAGTCCCCAGAAATCTTCGAGTATGGCTCATTCGTCAACGACGCATTGAACGCAGTTGAGACGTCAGGGTTGGTCAACGTATAACCCTCATTGGCGAGAGGGGTGGTAAGACCAAGCGGGGTACCATGCCGTTGAAGATAGGCCAGAACAGGATTGCCCTGCAAATCGTCTTGCTGGAACTCGACGAAGCTAACCAAGAACCTTCAGCTGGTTCTTGATGAAGATATCTCCAGAGACCGAAACATTGCGGTATGCAGTCCTATCCTTGAACGACACCTGCGACTGGATGCGGAAAATAAGGGACGTGCCAGCAAGAGGCGGCGAGGACTCGTTCTCCCACCCGAACCACTGCTTGGACTGAAGGACGCCCATGTCCGCGTCCGACTGGAGAGGAACGACATAATCGGGTTCCTCCGTAGTATCGAAAGTGTTCTCGTAGTCCGAAAAACGTCCACGGTACAGGAATGACGATACGACTTCGATGACGCGTTGGCCTTGACGATAAACAAAGCCCTTAACTTTGACGATTTTTCCTTCGCTCGCATTGATGACCGAGATGATGCGAGCTTCGGCCTTGCAAACATCACCATCAGCCAAAAGTCTCGCACCATCAACCATACGGAAGCCGTTGGAGAGATGGACAAGCTTGAGGAGATCGCCGTCGATAGCCGCAGGGAAGATCGACTTCATAATTGCCTACAACTAAATCAGTATACAGATTCACGAGAAAAGTCTAGAAAAAAAAAACGTACCTGCCAACCAGTAACGATCGCAAAATCCATGGGCGCTTGTACCTCCTCACTCCTCGCCGTCTTGAAGCTTTCTCCCTGATTACCCACAACCGCACAAAATCGTTCCACGTCCTCTGCAAGAATTGTCACCTCCAGGCCCACAAACTTCTCCCGAATATCAATGGCAGGTAAGCTTTCGTCATCGCCATACCACGACTTCCAGTAGAACGCCTTGATGCGCTCGTTGTGGCCGGTCGAGATCTCATGGATGGGCGTGAAACCCTGGGATGGCTTATAAACGAATTGGAGAGAAAGCGGGATAGAGCTGCCCTGGCGTTTCTCGAAGAGGGTGACGTCGATACCCTGCGTAGCCTTCTTGTAAATAATTTCTAGTGCCTTAAAGCCTTGAATATGATCGCCGTATGAGCGAGCGGCTCCGTAAAGGGTAATTGACGCAGGCGTTGACCCAGAGTATTTGACGACGATCTTCTGCCCAGCGCGAGGCGCGAGAATACGACGGAGCGGGTTGTCGATGTATAAAGTCCCTTGTACGATGATATTTGACGTAACGAGGGCACGAATCCAGTTCAGCTTGTCACCTCCCAATGTCTCCAACCAGGCAGAAGTCTCACTTGCCGAAGTGGTATGTGACAGCACCAGCGCTCTCGGTGCAGACGACGCCGGCAGGAAGACCAGCAGCAACCTGGGAAGCGACAGCGAGATGGTCGACGGTAGGGACAGCCGACTCATCGCCACCATACTTGCGCTCGAGAAGGCGCTTGATCAACGTCTTGTTGATGTTTCCAAGGAGGTCCTTGACCGGCTCATCCTTTACGACGGACCATTTGGCCGCAACGGGGCCTTGCAAAATGCACACACGTTGGGGATCCTGATCGAACACCGCGTCGATATCATCGGCCGCCCAAAGCGAATCCTACATATGATTTAGCACGATCAGCAAATTTACTTGGAATTGACTTACCTTCTTGAACCATACTTCAAAGCTCGCATCCAAAACGGGAATGAAAGGAACAGGCTTCTGTCCAGGCCTCTGCAAGATCGCCAGGAAATACGCCCTATCTTCCACTGCGAGGAGCTGCTCCGCCGCCAAGGGATACTTCGCGAAGAAGGTCTCGACGAAGGGCAGAGGATCATCCAATGACGAAAAGTTCTGCAGCAGCGACGGCTTGTTTCCGACCCAATTCACACCAGCGAACCTCTCTTCCACTCTTCTCAACCAATCACCCAGCAAATTCCTCAACGACATATCCACCCAACGCTTCTGATGTGCAACGAACATCAACCTCGCCATCCTCAACACCGTCTCTTCATACGTCATATCGCCGAGATCCGACACGACGCTGCCATCCTTCTTCCATCCAAACCATGGCTTCGCAAAATCCCTGTTTAGCTTGCCGATAATCTCATCCTTGCGCTCGGCCAGCCATAAAGCCCTCTTCTCTTTGGGCATCTGAAAAACGGTGCCGTCGAACTCTTTCCACAGCTTGACGGCGCAAGTAGCGACCTTGTGGATGGGCTCTCCCAACTCCGAGCAAATAGTGAGGATGCCACCAGTGGGCTTGGTATGAGTACCTTCCCAGGCAGCATCATCCACACCAGCGGCACCGCTTGACCAAGGAGCTTGTATGCGCCTCCTTGGCAACCATAACACGACTGGCAAACAAAAACCCATCGAAAGGCACCGGCTGCACACCAAAGCGTCACAGACCAGTCACCCGTGAGGTACTCCCGAACATCTTCCGCAGACCCAAAGCCTGACCCGCCGACGAGAGAGATATTTGCATGCTGGCGAATAGCACGGTAAGTGGCCAAGACAGGCTGATGGAAATCTTCGAACGAGTGATGTCCTCCCGCGCGACCACCAATCCACTGCATGATGATGGGGAAGTCAATGCTGATGACTTGACGAATGCCATCGACGGAACCGGGCTTGAAAGCAACGTGCTTGATGCCGGCGGCCTTGAGACCCTCGATGATCTCGACAGCCCTTTCCGTGGTAGGAATACCAGCAGCAACGCAGAAGCCTTCCACAGGAAGGCCCTCTTTCCTCATCTCTTGCCAGAGGGGGAATTGGAAGGTGAACTGACGAGGGTTGATATATAGCGAATTAAGAGCGATGCCAACACCAGCGGGAATGAGCTTCTGACTTTCGGCAATCTTGGGGCGAAGGGCAGCAGCATTGTAGTGACCGCTGCCAGCCAGCTCGATATGATAGCCGGCGTCGAGTACAGCGCCGACGAAGCCCGCCTTAACAGTCGAGGGCGTCATACCAGCGAGCATGATGGGGGGTTTACCCAAGAGACGAGAAAAAGGAGTGTCGAGGTGGAGTTCACCATCGCTATGAGAAGAGCATTAAGCATCAAAAAAAAAAAAAAGCAGGTATGTCAAACTTACGAGGTGCGAACTAAGCTGGGCGACCACTTCTTACCCCACCACCCCTCGAACTTGACGTCGAGCGAAGTAAAGAGCTCAGCGTCACCTTTGCCCTTGTCGCCAGCAACGATGACACGGACACTACGACCTTCAAAGTTCTTGGCCGTAAGAGGTCCAATACCGCTCAAGCCACCAGGCCCGAAGTCGACGGCGTGGGTGGCTGTCTCTGGGAAATTTGTTGCTTTAGTCCAGTGGATTGGTGAGGTAAAAATTTGTTCGCAAAGCGAACGAGTGACTGAAAATTTGATATCACGCATATCCGACCCTAAAAGGAGCATTTAGTCCGCATATATTAGAAGGGGTCGATTAATCTCACCGTCCTCTGTGTTGTAGACAGGAATCTTGATGTCCTTAGCACTCCAGAGCTCCTCGCCTTCTAAATCCTCCTCGATGAGGGTTTCCGTGGCCCCGGCCAGATATTCGCTGTGATACGGCACACCGACGACCAAAAACCTAATGGAAAAAACGGGCTTGCGCTGAGAAAATCAAGAGAAAATGGGACCTTGCTCTGGTCGAGACCGCTAGGAGCCTTGACCTTCCTTAGGCTGGTGACGAGCCCGAAGAGAGACTTTGAAGGTCCTGTGACGACGAACGCCTTGGGCCCATTGTTGAGAGAAACAAACAGTTGGGAAATGGATGGAAGGTGCTTGTTTGCCTTGGCGATATGGGGCTCGAGTTCCTTGAGGCTCAAGCCGGTGATCGATAGCATGGGACTTGGCGTTCCCTCGCCGCCCTCGAGGGTGTCTTGTACGATGGAGGGCTCGACGGAGGTGACGGGAAATGCTTGTTGACCTCTGAGGCCGGAATAAAATAGCCATTTCAAGGCTTTGCGCGAGTTGTCAACAAATTCTTCGAAAGTTGCCGAGGCGGCAATGGCAACGGCGGAAACGATGCCTTGAGAGTGCCCCGTTGCACCAGCTATGCGGCTTCGAAGCTCGCCAGGTGTGAGGTTCGCGACACGGTACACGATAAGATATTGGACAAGTTGGGTAAGTCCGATGAGAGGGAAAGATACAGGGACCGATGCGAGATAGGAGACCGCAGGGCGAGGTACGGTGCCGGACAGCCAAGAAACAACGTCGAGGCCGTAAGTGTAGAAGGTGGAGTCATCTTCCTCTTCAGCGAGGGGAATAAGGATGTCCTCGGTAACAGTTTGCAGGGACGACGCGACAAAAGGCGTGTAAATGATGTAGAGGTTCTGAAGCTCGTCAAAGTAAACCTCGTTTGTGCCCTGACCACCGAAGAGGGCGAAGATGGAGGCCTTTCCTGAAGATGCGGCCGTGGGGAGTGCCGATGCTGGCTGAGTAGGAACGGGTGCTGGTTGGAGGGCGGCGACTGCGCGAAAATATGCTGAGAGAACGGTTTTACGCGTCTCTGTGTCAAAACCGGAGGCAAGGGTATGGATATCTTTCGCGGCAAGGTAGGCTGACGTAAAGTGCTTGAGAACATTAAGGAGCAACGCGGTGCGTGCATGCATGGATTGAGGGTCCTTTGCGATGCTCGTGGCAACATGGGCCGGGAAAGGTGCAGAAAGCTCTACGGTTGCCTCTGCCTCAGTTTCTAATTGGGCCGTGCTGTCGAGTTGTGACTGGATATGGGTAAACTCGTCCCGCAGGATTTCTGCGGCGATCCACTCGTCGGCTTGGGTGGATACTGGGATTGAAACCTTGAAATTGTTGAACATGGGGCGAGTAACATGAGAAAGGGAGATATACACACTCTGATTTGTCTACGACGATCTCGACTGGGTACGCCGATCCATCCTTCTGTATAAGGAAAAATGACCTCCCGTCGATGAATACTGCATGCGACCGTGATCCTTCCAGTGCGAGCTAGCATCCTTGATCAGTGAATGTTATTGGACGTTAAGGCAGGTCGCTAAACCGCCCCCTCCACCTATTCAAAGGAAGTGCGACACGATGCGAGGGCTGGTCAGCGTAGATTAGAGCATTGCTGCTGGGGTAGATTTGTGCGGTCAAAGTGAATATGATTAATTTAACGGTATCGTTGAATTCCTTCACATGTATAAACACGGTTAGCCTAGAGAATACATGGAGGAGATTGGATGTGCATACCCGGTCAAGGTTTGTTGGGTTGTTGAAAGCTGTGGCCTCATTACGTAATGGCTGCCAGAGCATTTTGAGAGGCAATGCCGCCATGCTGTGCATTGTACAGGAAATGTATGCACATATAAATGCCAAAATGAATATCTTCGAGGGTATAGGGGGTCATATGCAATACAAATACAAACTACCAAAATTGTAGGCTTCAAGTATCCGCCGGCCTGCTGTCAATAACGTGAACGTCCGAAGGAATGATTCAAGATTCAATGGCCCGCAGAGATCTGCCCTAATCCCGTCTGAAAGAGCCAACTCCATCGTCGCTGTTTCCAACTGAAACTCCCGAACCCGAGGATTGACGACGGTCGCTGAATTTTCGAAGATTAACTTCGCGTGAGATATTCACAAGCAGATCTCTCAGAATCCCTCCAAAAGCTACATTCATGCGATCCACGTAGACTTCCGGGGTCCATTCCGGTAAGGTGCAGCTCGAGATGGTGTTGTGAAAACCTGGCGTGACAATGCCGGTGATGCCAGTGGTTGTTCCATCCAATGATAAATAAGAAAGAAATAAACGGCACACTGGACAGCAGCGTTTTGATACCCCGATAACTCGCCCGAGCTTCTACCATCATGAATTGAACAGGGATTAGCCATAGGAACAAGTTGAACAGAGAAAAACCAACCTCGGTTTCCTTCAACAGGTTCGATAAAGAGTGGTAGAGCAAGTTCTCATCCGATTTTGGCATCGAATCTGTCGCATCCAGTTCGTCGATCCGAGTTTGAATGGCATCCCTGGTAGCTTTGTCAAGAACGCTGGCCAGACCGGCCTCGCAATGTAGCTTGGCATTGCATTCAGTGCTCTCGGTGAATGGTAAGCGCGGTAGCTGGCCTAACACCGTTGATAGGGCCTGATATTTCGCAAGAATTGGTGCGGAGTCGCGAGGCTGTCGAGATAATAGCCCAAGGATATCGAAGCAAAGCGCAGAAATTGTCGCGTTCAGGCTGACCCCACGATTCCCTTCATTGCTGTCCTTGTCATCTTCGGCAGCTTTGTCCTTTTTCGGGGCTTTGTCCTTCTTCAGGGCTTTGTCCTTCTTCGTGGCTTTGTCCTTTTTCGTGGCTTTGTCCTTGCGCGTTTTCGCGGCTTTGTCCTTTTTCGCGGCTTTGTCCTTTTTCACAGCTTTTCCCTTTCCCGCGGCTTTGTCCTCTTGCTTGGCTTGAGCCATGACCCCTTGTATGAATCTCTTCGCATCCAAGAAATGCTTTGGATCCCATTTGACTTCCTTGTAGCCATCTAAGGTTTTGATTTGGTCCCTACGCGCATTGGATGCTTTGACGAAGTCGAGAAGCTCTGCGTTGGTTATGGGGGCAAATTCTGGCTCATGAATGTGCCCTGCTTGCAAGAGCTCCTCCAAGGGGATTGTTTTGCGGGATACGACCGGCGAATACACAAGCTTGACATCGATTCCCACCTGGCTGAGCCCCATTTTCTTGACAAAGCCGCAGAGAGAATCAGCTGCATCGAGTTGAACTAGCATTAGCATTATCCAGGATTTAAATGGCTGCCAGGCTGTGGCCTTTGCCGTGCCGTCAGCCTTGACAGCCTGAGGATCATAGAGGCTCGAATCCGGTTCCTCTTCAGCATCGCCATCGTCCAATACAGTCTGGCGAACTTTGGCGAGGCGTTTTGAAAGTATGGTAGCGGCGGTTGATAGGTAGAGGTGGAAGGCTCTGCCTTTCACCATTGTCAGGAGCGCGTGTCCAATTTCGGCAGCAAAGGCCGCCTCGTCGTTGAACGGCTTCCTTTCCTTGGCCAAGCTGGCTACCTGGCCCAGGGCCCTCTGGTATTGAACCAGCAAGTGTTGGAACAAGAGGTGATACTCCTTGCATGTCGCGTCATTGAAGAGTTCGGACTGGGAGCTGGAGGTAGCGGTGAGGGCGAGGTGGAGAGGATCCTTGAGTGCATCTGTCGCAATGTTGGGAAATTCGGTTTCATAATCGAGAACAAGTCTCGGCAGAACGTTCAAGAGTTTGTGGTCGTTCAGGAGTTCGATATGGAGCCTCTCTCTCTCAACGCAAGCGGCCTTGAAACGAATTTCCTCCGGCTGAATCGACATAAAGCAAAGCAAATATTCCTTTGAGTCGCGGGATGCAAATCGCCTCATCATCTTCGGGTGAGATGCTGCAATCATGTATTCCATAAAGCGACACAGTTGGGAAGGGTCGTCGCTTAACAGGGTAAGGATATTAGCCAGAACCCAAAGGTGGGAGTGATCCTTTGGTGCCATCCTGTTACCTGCTTGTTAGCCTTGATAACTCGGATACATTGTGAAAAGGTTACTCACCAGTTCTTCGGAAATTCATGAAGGTACTTATACAGGTTCGTCTTTGGATCACCGGCCGTTGGATAGCTTGGAGGTGGCGTTGCTCCGACAACGCGTGGAGCTTCCTGTCGGTAGGCACTGTCAGGCTGGTGATCAGGAGATCTCGTATTGGTGGTAAACACCCAGAGCATCTTCTCCCAGAACGTTGCTTTCGGCGTGCCCTGGGCAGCTTCAGGCTTGTCGTGGCCATCCTCATCTTGCATCCATGTCATAACGGCGAGTCCCTCCGGGGCATACAACGTAGCAGCAACTACTTCATGGTCGGTCACTGCCAAGTGGGCAAAGGCGTTCGACAACTTCAGTTGCTTCCTTTCGCTTGCACTTGGAGACCTTGCCGCCATAACATTATCTGTTTTGAGGGGATCTTCCTGCTGGATCTGTGCTAACATCGCCAAAATGGAGTGGAATGCGTGAATCTTGTCCAACCGTGTAGGTGCGATGTCGCCTTGGACAGGCTGGTCCTTGGCGAAGATTTTCTTGACATTGAGCATGATGTGAGAGAGATGAGTTTAGGAGCGCACTGAAAGTACCACGAGTGCATGATCTTCAATCAGTAATCACCCACTCGCAACTCCGCGACAGAAGTGGTGACGCAGCAGCATCCGTTTCCCAGGCCCGGACTTGCTCCGCGGATCCGGGTCAAACCAAATTTCTGGGCTCAAATTTGAAGCAATTATTTTATTTTTGGATTATGTTTGGGTATATCATGCCTACTCTAATCCAAGATTTCTAAGTTCTGAGATGTTTCTATCTCATTGTAGCCCAAAAGTGAATTTATATCCTTGTGATCTCTCACCTAAATCTTGTAAAAGAGCCAGCTTTCAGAGATAACATTGTATAGTATCTAATAATGATGATCAAGATAGAGGTATTTTAAGGTTCATCCAATGCTCCAGCAAACCAAAACCTACAGAAAGGTTGAAATTGTGCTCGAAATGGATGGCCAGATAAGGATAATCACATCATGTCATAACTGCCATTTTTGGAATCTGCGAAGTAGTTGACGAGGATTTCTACTGCGTCGAAATGGACCATTATAAGCCTCAACCAGTCAATGTAAGACTTCCACAGGCGAGACTCGGCGGCGCCGTTTACGTTGACGAAAGGCTGTACAATTGTAAATGCAATAAAAACAAAAAATAGGGCTACCAAAAATAATCGAGTTAAGCGCTGTCATTCAATGTTTGCGCTTTTTAGCCGGTTTTTCATCCAACGAGTCAGGAGCTGGAAGTGTGATAAGCCAAGTACAATCAAATCTCCAGAACAAGGATATACCTTCCATAGCAAAGTTGGTTTTGAGCCCCTCCTTGAATCTCCTGTCTGCTG
>Ga0307517_10013831_pt1 | contig 10921 bp, 6 predicted proteins | sample 23_EM_MG_FD_194515 | JGI IMG/M metagenome (GOLD analysis project Ga0307517, IMG submission 194515) | Populus trichocarpa ectomycorrhiza microbial communities from riparian zone in the Pacific Northwest, United States - 23_EM | ecosystem: Host-associated > Plants > Roots > Unclassified | place...
AGAAGGTTCTGCTTCTTTTCTTTTTTTCAATGATTTTCTAATTCCCCTTTAGTGTGTAAATATTGTTTGCTTCATACATCTCCGTTTGTTTTTGCTTGTATGTTGAATCTAGCATGATCGGCGATATTTTTTTTTTTTTGAATTCTTAAGCTATAGTAGTCTTAGAGTATGTTTAATTTAACTTGGGTGGAAAATTAATGGGGAAAAATTATGTACTAATTATTATTCTGCAGTAATTTCTCACCTGAAACTTGTTTTTGGATATTACTGTTTTGATTGACTTGTTCTTATATAATTTATTATTTATTTATTTCATCAGAATTATATCCACTTTGTTCATAAATATTTTTGAAGCAAAAATCATATATATACAACCTGAGTTTTAGTTTTACTATATGTAAACGATTTTGTTACCAGGGTGCGAGTAAATTTAAGCATGAACAGCTTTACCTTTACATCTTCATTTTAATTTGAATGCATATTCTGATCATGTTCTTAAAAAATTAAGTTAATTTCCCCTTAATATATATATATATATTCAGAGATAAACTACACATCAAATCATCATCTCAATTTCTAGGGAGAATTATATAGAATCATTTGATGCAAGAATATTTATTGAAAAATGATCAGGCGATCTTCATTCCCTGTTTATTTCGAGGACTTTATAAAATGGTCTCCAACATCATATATAGTTCCTACAGATCTGTAATAAACCTATATGAAGCATAAGAAAGTTCCAATTGTCTGAAAGAACTATATATATCACGTATAGTACATAGCTTTAATCATATTATATATCAAAAAATGATTTATGGTCCCCAGCAGCAATCCTTATAAAAAAAAATTATATATAGTACATAGCTTACTAAAAATAAATAAATAAACGTATAGTACATAGCTTCAAAGGATAATTAGTTGAGGGATCACCTATGTTATCTATTTAAAAATCGTGCATTATTAAAAAAAAAAAAATCGTTCATAACTACTAAGTTGTAAAGGCGAACGGCCGGATCCTTAAGTTGGTGGTAATTATTTTGGTGGTCTCTGAGCCTGAGTTTCTTCTTGTCAAAAGTTGATGGAAGCATACAATCAATCAGGGCTATATAGCTAGCTAGCTAGGCAGTAGCTAAATCAAATGAGAAGATTGTCCAAGTGTTGTATAAATGTAATTAGGTGCATAATTAACATAATAATTAACCAAACTATCAGTCTCATTGTCTTTCGCAGTCCTTGGCTGTATATGTGATGTCATTGTCTATTGGAGTTAAGCCAACAAATCAAGACATGGTAGTTGATGGGATCAAAACAATGATAAAGCTAGCATACTACAAAATTTCTTCATTAAAATACTGTTGTTAAACCTAAATATTTCCCATAACAAAATTATTCTTCATATTATATTGTATTTTTGTGGCTGATTGCTTGTAAATCAATTCATATATATATATATATATATATATCATATTCCTAAGCCATAGTGCTGGCCATAACGGTTGAGAAAACGAGTAGCTAGATGCTGTATGATAGTAATACTATAGTGGGGGTGTAAGTAAGAAGATTTGAGCATTGTTTGATTATAAATTCAATCAATGCCCCTAAGTCCTAGTGTCATGTCAGAGGTTATATAATCTTAATCTTAAATTAGTTTATGGTCGCCATATGGGCACTTTGTTTAATGGGGTAAATGACTTGATTTCCATAGTAAAACATTTTCGACGTGTAATTATCATTGAAACACTAAAGATATGATGAAATTAGCATAGATTTTTCATACCCCACATTAATTGTTTTTGTTCTGTGGCTATTAGGGTAGTTAGGCCATGAACAGTAGAAAGGAGTTGGAGCTAGTGTTTGATGCATGTACACAAATACTACTCACGTGTACTATACGCAGTACAAGCCTTTCTTATGTATAAACTGTTTTTTTCTGCACTGTCTGCTTGTTTTACTCTATTCAAGTGCTTAATGATGCTTGAGGCAACTGTCACTGTCCATAGTCGAAGAAATAACCTCACTAGTCCAAGCCAATACATACATACATACATACATATCTTAGCTTATTTATTTAGGGTTAGAGAGACAATTGATAAATATACTTCAATTAGATCAATTTTTCCCTCTAATATGACTGTGTTAGTCTATAGGTTATCTGAGCAAGCCACATGTATTACTGGATTGAAAATACTGGACCCTTACTGATGATGGCTTTTGATGGAAACTGCAAGTGGCTTTGTCAGTCAATCTACCTCTATATATATCAAATCCAAATACATTGATTCGAGGGGCTAGCTAGACCTCATCAAATCCAAAATTTATTTGAGCTGCAAGTGGTTGTTTGGTATCCAATTTTTGATTCGAGTCAATTGGCTGGAGTTCTAAAACAATATGTATATATCACGGGTGCATAATCTCTCATTACTGTTTATTATATTCCCAAAAGATAATGCGTGCGAAGAAAGACGATCGTATATCTCTGAATCGATCTCTCTCGACTGTTCCAATTAAGAACAAATAATAAGGCATCCCTTATATTCTATTCGTGATTCTATGTATATTATATGTTAAATCTTGTATATGTTCTTAGCCCCATTGATATATATATTATGGTTGCTTTCCTTCTGCATGGAAATGGAGCAACAGCAAACCTTATACGTGGCATGGGGGAGGCATGGAAAGTCCGAGTTTAGATGTATCGGGTAGAAACTTAACAGAACAAGCAATTTAGTTGTTTAGCTGACACAGCTATGATGTTTTCTAATCATTAATTTAAAATAGTTACTAACTTTAGGTGACATCACTTACCCTCTAAATTCTTTATTGAACCTGCTTCTTTTCAATGAGAGGAGGGTGGTCCAACAGACAAGGAACCCTAGTTGAAGAAGCAACCCCTCTCTCTCTCTCTCTCTCTGCGAAAAAAATCTTTTTAACTAGCTTTCGTGAAGAAGGTGGTAATAGGTTTCTTTAATTCTCTCTCTTGAAATCTAAGATGGAAATCTTTTTTTATTTCTTTTATATAGTAGTAAAATTTGTGCCGACAGTAATACATATGAGGCAAGTAAAGGGTAAAAGGAGAACGGAAAAGCAAATTTAATGAATTCTCACTTCTCGTCGTGTTGCTTTGACTCTATGTGACCATTGATTTGATGTGCTTTTGAACATGTTTAGCTTTTCTTTTCCTATTTATTTAAATTAAGAGAACGTGTTTAGGTTAAAAGAACTCCCTTGTGAAATAATATTCTTACAGAAATATCTTCTTTTTTATTATTTTTGAGAACTATATATATATATATGATCTTAAATATTGCAATATATCCAAGCTATGATGGATTTGTTTTCTCTTATATATATAGCCATCGAAGGTATATTGCTAACAGGAAATGCAAAACCATCACAGGAAAGGAGAATTTGTAAAATCCCAATAAAAGTGTATTTATATGTATATACCTAGAGCAATCACTTTTTTTATGTATTAATTTTAATTTATTTAGTTTTCCCATAAGTTTTTTACCAAATAATAATAATAAATCTTTTCCATGAACATATCCCGTATGAACAAGATTATCCGCGCTTTATCCCGAGAAGAAAAGCCCGCAGAGAGGGCGAGGGTAGTGTTGCATGAAACTGCATATATTGTGAGGACCCTTTTTTCGGTTTTAAGGCACTTTATTATATTTATTTTTTGACACGATCGATGTATAAGAACTCCTTGATTTTCCACCTTTAAAAAGGAAATTTGGGTAAAATCTCTCTGTTTATGATACAGGACAAGGAAGAAAAGGACGAAGGCATCCACAAATGTCATAGACGCATTGTCTTGATGAGGTTTAAACTCAAAGGAGAACGTGTTTTAGGTTTTAAAGACGGTAGAAATTCAGTGTTTGCTGCACCAACTTCTCCTCTAACCAGCTACCTCAATGGTCAAATGGGTAATGTCCTTTTCATCATCATGTTACTATCTCTGAGAGTTAGTTTTATGATTAAACTTAAGCATTTTGACAACCATTTACCCCGCACTGTTGAAAACATTTGGTGATTAGTTATGTTATTGGTTGCGACGTTTACTTTCTTGTAGAAACTAGAAAAAAAGGTTATACAATACAATCTTGCAACGATGTGTTAATTCTTCACATTACCTGCTGCAATTTCTTTGCTACGTTATTTATGGATACTACGGAGAATTAGAGGCAAATTTACTTACATCGACATTAATTTATATATAGACAGACACACACACACACACACAAGTGTTTTTCTTTATATATATTTTAAGAGAGGAAGGGTGTTTTGGCTAGTGTTCTTGTAACAAGTTCAAGTCCTTCTCTGATCGAGTAAATCACTGTACGTATTTAAAATAGTATATTCATAAGAATTATATATTTTCTTATTATCTTCTTAAGATTTAAACTGTAGATAATAATACAGAAAACAAACTCAGCTACAGTACAGATAAGAATCACGCATGATTGCATGCTATGTATATATGTGGCTATCTGCTGCATTATTGACGCATGCATGTTTATATTCTTCCTTAGTTATTTTCCAAATCATTTAGAAAATATAATTATGCATGGAATTAAGCACGCCCCAAAGTCCCACTTGTAGTAGAAAGACTTGGACGATTATCAAAATATGGACGCCGGTGTGGGGAGGGGAGAGAGATAGGTGGCCTATTAGCACAGTGGTTGGTTAGAATGCAAAATCATCAAGCACACGTGGAAAGCTGGAACAAGATCTATTTGAGTACTCAATTCAAAATATATAAGGTAATGAAGGACAATACTAGCTAATGATCTTATGCCCTACATTGCATCAGGCAATCAATAAAACTAATCAACTTGCCACCTCCTTTATTAGGAAATTGCTAATTCTAACATTTGTTAGTGATATTCTTACTAGATTCACTCATATATATATATATATTCACTTATTTTGTGCTCGTTCATGGGACATGAATGACATGATAGAGGTTCCAGTGAGTTGGAGGAAGAATACAACGCTTGGAAGTTATTATACTCCATCCACTGACAGGAATGTGTGATTAATTTATAGATCATTATTATAGTTCTAATAATTTCTAATTAAAAGGTGGCCATATATACAACTTCACCATTCAGAACTACATTTCGTTTAATCCTTTGATCCCCAACCTAACTTTAGTTTTCTGGGTTTTGTGGTAAAAGTTCTTGCTAAATCCCTCTAGTTTTAAATAATTTTCTGGATTGATATGGGTGAAAAATGATGATTTTACAATTTTACGAATGACAATGTAAGAAGAGTAGTGTGCATTAACCAACCAACTTATTAAACCTCAAAAAAAAAAAAAAAAAAACCCTTAAAACTTATGCATGAATCAGTTTATTGGTTAGGGATTATATAAGAATGTATAAAAATGTATTAGCTAGGTTTATATATTACCGCGTTTCGTTCACACCAAGAAAAAAAAAAGTTAGATTACATTCTTCTCACAGAAGACTTCCCCAACTTTCCTCACGAGGACGGCTGGAGTTGGATATGGTGAAACTAAATAAATAACTATCGTGTAGGAATATTATAAGTAATGTTCGCTTTATATTTATGTGAGATCAAGGTGAACATATATATATATATATATATATATATATAACTTATGATCCTTTCTTTCATTTCATTATGTGTGGAGAGTTCACATTTTGGAGTCGTATGATTTGTTAATTAATTTTCTAATAAGTCATCTTCACTTGCAGATGGATATGTAATGCTTTTGAGAATCTTCCCTGCATATTCATTCATTAATTAAAAGACCTGTTTCCGGAGCTCCTTTGGCCTTATTCATCAATTGTTTTTTCCCTCTAGAAATTAAAAACAAATATGATTAATGTTAGTTACGAAACATGTTTGAAATATTCAGCGCTGTGATCAGGAGAAAAGAAGAAGAAAAAACAAACACAATATATGTCGCTGACCATTGAGAAATCAAGTCTCAAAGTCTCCATTAAATTCATAAATTATACTAGAAATTAATTAGATGTTCATGTCTCTATTCGTGACAAATTCGCTTAACTTGTTTTGTTTCTGAGTTTATTACATGAAAGTTGTTGTATTTCTCTGTTTTTAATGAAAATATGGAGGAAGAAAGTGACTACCAGCTAATTAGTAACTGGAATTAATTTCCATTTGTTTTTCTTTTTCCTTCTTTTTTTTACCCAAATCTTTAATACACGGGGCACTTTTTTTAATTATTTTTGGCATAATTATTTTTACTACGTTGTTTTCTTAACTGTTAAAATTTTTTAGGTTTCAAAGAATTCCAAATGAGTTCAATGCGTGAATAAATATAAATTTTTATCCGGTCATTTTATCAAATTAAAATTTTTCTTGATCATTCTAAATGTCTAATTATATTAAGATATTATTTAAGAATTATTCATTTATTTTTTGTTGTCATCATTGGATTCCTTTTTCTAGTTTGATTATGAATTTCAATTTAATTAAAATTTTACTAATTAATTATGATATTTCTCTTGTATTAAACAACTCTGGAGGCTATTTTCTAAAAGTAGATTGATGAATTATCGACTTTCATAATATATTTGAGTTTTATATACAATTGTTTCTATAATTAAGGGTTGTACCTTAGGCTTGAGAACCCTAGTATTTTTCTTTATAGTTTAGGATTGTAAAACTTTAGAAATTAAATGTTCGATGTACAAAAGGGACTGGCAAAACCTTCTCATTCTGTGTGATGTATGAGTGAAGGTCGTTTGGATAGCTATGAGGGCTCAAAAAGCAGCGCATGCAAAGAACCCAGTAGCATATACTAGATCGAGTGGAGCATTTATCAACAAAAATTGCAAAATGCTTAAACCATCTGACACTGTAAATGGGAGGCATAAACATGAATCTTGATGTGGAGAGGGATGTTGACACTAAAGGGCAACTATTTTGTCGGTTGTTTTTGTTTTCAAGACTAAATTAGACTAGGAAAATAATTTTCCTTATTATTTTTTCTATTTAAATTAGTATTTTCAATTTAATTAAGATTTACTAATCAATATATTTTTTGTTTTTTCTCGTATTTAAAAAACTAGACATTTTTTAGAGGAGAATGATAAATTATATATTGACTTTCAAAAAGTATACTTGAGTTTTCTATATAATTAAGGAATATAACCTCGAGAACCCTAGTTTTTTTACTCTAGAGTTTAGAACCACCTGTAAAATTACTTTGGGGACTGATCAGTAACCCTATCCAAGCTATATATGGCTGCCAGTGAAGGGATAGAAAATTTGAAGGTGGCCCTAGCTAGTGACGTGATGTTATTTCACGTGATCTTCTATTGGGAGAAAAAAAGTAGGAAATTACTTGGAAAAAGAAGAAGAAGCAACATAATGAGAATTCTATTAGTCGTAACTAACGTAATTGTTGCTCAATGTGGTAATTATGACAGTAAAGAACGTATTGTGATTGTCATGTTAAGTTTGCTCCTATTTGCTAATTAATTAACGGGCACTTATAAAAAGTTGAAAAATGCGTAAGCTGGCCAGGAATTTCAGAAACTGGTGAGGCCCCATCTTCATTCACTGATAATAAAAACATTATGTTAACATGATTCACAGTAATTTAGAGATCGCTGGCATGGCGATGCACTGGGTGACGAAGGAGGCAGCTTAATTTGTTGCGTGCATGGAATGAGCTTCTATACTCTGACCATCGAAGACGTGCCATCTGTTCCCTGATGCTGACCTCTTTCTTAGTTTTAGGACTTCTGCATTAGTTTGTTTTTGACCATCATTAGTCATTCGATATTTGGATCTCAAATTTGCCCTCGGCATTTTGAAGTATAACAATTATAGAACTAGCCTACCTTGGCCCTTGGGGGACAACCTAGCTAGCTAGCTACACTCTTTAGATATATCGGCCAGAATTAATATATTCGTGTGGCAGAGCTTAGTGATGAAAATGTCACTAGCTAGGAGAATATGTGAATTCTTGGAAAATATATATGTATTCGATAGGCTTCCTGATCTCTGCAATATTGAAATGGAAGACAGGCTTTTTCATGCCTCTCAATGTATAGAAAATCTGCACCAGGGATATATATACTTCTGAAGTTCAGCTGATATTGAGGTTTGAGGCCAGTCGCGGATGGAATAGTGGAATCCAAAAACATTGTGCCCTACCACGAGCTAGCTGTCTTGATTACCGAAACATATTTTAATAGTTGGCTGCTTAAAATATTATGGCCGATTGATTAATTAAGAGTAATTAATCACCTTAGAGGGAGGAGACGGAGAGGGCATAGCTGACATTTCAAGAATAAAAAGGTCATTGTTGTTTTGCTTAGCAAATGGGAAGCTACCACATCAGCCTGCTTCTTTTTCTGGGCTCTATTATATCAGGGTGGCATGAAACATGGAACGCATATAAATAGCAAGCCTGCAGTTAATGGTTGGATCATAGGGAGCCTAATCTTAAGGTGAAAAACATAGGATACAGTACTGTCTTATACTCTTGAAAATGGGCAGGTCTCCTTGCTGTGACGAGAGTGGCCTCAAGAAAGGTCCCTGGACCTCTGAAGAAGATCAAAAACTTGTCAAATATATCCAAAAACATGGCCATGGAAGCTGGAGAGCCCTCCCTAAACTTTCTGGTATGTATTTTATTTATCTTTCTGTAAATATAGCACAGCTCCATCCCCGTCTCTCACTCTGTCTCTAACAAGGAGTTTATTTTTGCAGGTCTTAATAGATGTGGAAAGAGTTGCAGGTTAAGGTGGACAAACTATTTAAGGCCAGATATCAAAAGAGGGAAATTTTCTCAAGAAGAAGAACAAACAATTCTAAATCTCCATTCCGTCCTTGGCAACAAGTAACTAGTTAAACATTCACCTTTCTTTTTCGCCGCATCTTATTTACTGGATTATTCATGTTATTTGTACTTATTTCCATATTCTTCTACTTGTTGCTTTGAAGATGGTCTGCAATTGCAAGCCACCTACCGGGTCGGACCGATAATGAAATCAAGAATTTCTGGAACACCCACCTGAAGAAAAAGCTCATTCAAATGGGTTTTGATCCCATGACTCACAGGCCTCGCACCGATATCTTCTCAAGCTTACCTCATCTTATAGCCCTAGCTAACCTGAAGGAGCTCATAGATCACCATTCATTGGAAGAACATGCTCTGAGACTACAAACAGAAGCTGCACAAATGGCAAAACTTCAATATTTGCAATACCTCCTTCAACCTCAACCTCCTGCAGCTTCTAATACTGCAACAAGCTCAAACAACCTAAACAATATCGGTACTCTTAGTGACATCGAAGCCTTTAATCTCTTGAATTCACTTGCTTCACTCAAGGATAGCCCAGTGTCAAGTTTATCCCAGTTGGATTTACCGGCTTCCTCTCTTCAAGGGATCAATGATATTTCAATCCCCTTCTCCCATTTGCCGGACTTACAAATCCCTTGCAACTATCAAACACCACCAACCAAGGGCATGGCTCAAGCTCCTGAGTTAACAGTGTTTAGTCAAGGAGAGAACTCGCCCATTTCTCCATTTCAGTTTCCTTCATCTTCAACTCCATTTCCTCCTTCTGCAGTTCCACCTGTAACACAGATATCTAGCATGGTCAACAACTTGGGAGATGCCTCTAGTACTTCAAGCTATGGAGAAGAAGTTCCTTCAGTTTGGCATGACCTCCTTGAAGACCCTATGTTTCATGATATTGCTTAGCTTAAATTTTCATATATGTGAAAAAGGTTTGGAGTTTCACCACCACTTCACTGTGTAATAACACAACATATATACACTGTTTGTAGCTGTACGTATGTATACTTTAGGACATTGCACTCATCATGGTAGATAGATTTACATGCATGTTTTATAATTTAAGCAGAGGCTTTCATCATGGAGTGTTACCAACCATTTATATGCAATTGAGAGACTGATTTTACTGAGAGATCTCATCTGATTTAATTGCCATTTTTTTCCAGTAAACAAGTTTCTATAGCTTTCACAAAGCTAGCTAACATCCAGCAATAATGTTGCATGAATGACCAGTGATCTTCATGGCAGGTAGGTCATGAAAATTAATTATTCCTTGCATCTATAATAATATTAACTAAAGAATAATTACTTAAAATACAAGATTCTACATTGCTTTGTCTTATCAAATAGCGAAGATGTTTTCCTTTGTGTCCTGAAACGTGTTGACATATCTATTATATATGCATCAAATTAATAATTGCCTTGAACTTCTCTTCTTTCTCATTTTAGAAAACTCTTGGAATCTTAGAAGAAGCATACACATAAAATATTGTATAAATAAAACATGTTTTACCAAAATCCTCAGCTCTTCGATCCATTTCTCATATTTGTGTGTTGTATTTTGTAAGTAATTGACAGAAGTCTGAAGAAAATAATAACAGAAAACCTAGAAAACAAATACTTTGTTATTATTAAGGAAAGAGACCTTATATATGGAAAGAGACCTTATATATGTAAATACCTTACATATAAATAGTTATTATGTATAGTAAATTACATCGTTGTATTGTATACAATCCTAAAAGTATAAATACAAAGGGATGGTTTCTTATTAACAACCATCACAATTATACAAAAAACTATCTCTCAATCTTAACTTGGTATCATAGCAGCAAATCGTCCAGCAGCTCTCTCAATCTTAACTGTTATATATATTATATAAAAATTGCAGCCCATTAATCTGTAGAGCTTCACTGATCAGAAGTCGTGATGTTCACACATGAGAAAAAGTTTTTTGATCTGCAGTTTTCTTTGGTAATTAATGTTTCTTAAATATATTTAGATCAGATAATTGACCGAACCTTTTGATCTGCCCTAGCCAACCACTCTAAAGGAAGTGGATGCAAAAACTCCATGTCGATCACTATCTTGTTCCTCTTTAAAATGGTT
>Ga0307517_10013833_pt1 | contig 10920 bp, 5 predicted proteins | sample 23_EM_MG_FD_194515 | JGI IMG/M metagenome (GOLD analysis project Ga0307517, IMG submission 194515) | Populus trichocarpa ectomycorrhiza microbial communities from riparian zone in the Pacific Northwest, United States - 23_EM | ecosystem: Host-associated > Plants > Roots > Unclassified | place...
AAATTGTTGGGAGATTTCTGTTAGGAACAGTGAAATTGTTGAATGCTAATGGGGAATTATACAAACCGGTTATAACAAAATTATAGGGAAAATGTGAAATGAATAACAGGGGGAATGGGAGGGGAATGGAACAGTGCAATTGGAGAATTATACAAACCGGTTATAACAGGGGAAATGGGGAATGAATATAACATGAAAAATAGGGAATTATTGTCCGCTTCTTTCAGCATAATTTTTTGTAGAAAACTAATTTGGCTTTCTTCATATGAAAAAAAAAAACTTATTTTAAGCTTTTAAAATTGAAAAAAATATATTAATAGGCTTTTTGTAGAAATATTTCATAAGCTTATGTATGAATATAGGATATAATAAAAAAATCATCATTATACTTTTTAGATTTTATTTTTTTTATTGTAAGTGATTAAATATTTTATATTAAATATTTTATATATATTAGATAAACTTGAAAAAAAATTAATTCATTATTAAATTATTTTCCAGTTCATTTTCTATAACATAACCAAACACTGGAAAGCGTTTTCCAGTTCATTTTCCATAACACTACCAAACATCGAAAAATACTTTCCCGGAATTCACTTTCCCCGGAATTCACTTTCCCAAAGGAATTCACTTTCCTACAAACAAACGGGGCCTTAGGTTGGTCTTGATTGAAATTATTAAAGCATAATTTTTTTTTGTGGGGACACGAACGAGGAGAGGATATAGTGCATAGGCCCTTGCCATCCTCAATAATGGAAGGTGCAGCAGCAGTTCAGAAAGTAGGGCCCTGGATGTAGAGCAAAGAAAATGCAATGCATATATGTTGGTCTTGGTTGAATTTATGGAAGCATTTTTTCTTTTGTGGGGACAAAAATGAAAAGAGGATATAGTGCATAGAACCTTGCCATCCCCATATCACCACCCCCACTCGCACAAACCCACCATGCACAGGCACATGTTGTGGATGTGTTTTGGATATTGCCTCTTACTAAAGTAACTAACAAAAAGATTCCCAACGCCGTCGGAACATGTGTACCAAAAATCAGCACCTCTTAGGACAATGTTGCACCTATATATGTATATTTTAATCTTCAAAATGCTTCCAAATGGTGGTTAATGTTATAGAGCCATCCAAGATTAGAGATTTTAGTGTTAGAAATAACCAAGATGTTGCCTTAATGCAGTCACTAAGAATCAATTCTATCTAAATTTGGCACAAACACAGAGCCTCATAATGCTAGAGAATGATGAAGTTGGTCACAAAGATTCTCTTATTTTGAAGGTCATCAGTCAAGTTAGAAAGAGGAAGAGGTGAGACACGTGAGACCAACCTTGCCATGCATTACATCATCCCTCCATGATCCCTGGAATACATCCCCATTGCTAAAGTAGAATGTACCTGGGCCTGATCTCTTACCATAGCGCCACATGCCATCATACATGCTTCCATCCTGAAGGATCAGACGGCCCTGCATAATAACTTATTCAAGTGGGTTCTGGTTTCTTCTACTACAGATGAAACAAATATCACCAGAAATTGAACTTTCTGAACATTCTAGGGCTATAGCAAAGTACCTTCCCTTCTGGCAGACCTCCTTGGCACCGCCCCCTGTAGACGCCTCCCCTGTACTGCATTTCCATAATAGGACTCCACTTTTTTGGTGAATCTCGCTCAGCTTCCTGTGTGAAAATAGGAATCAGAACAGAAATAGATCAATTGATCTCAATGATATAGAGGAAAGTTTCTCGATTACCAGAAAGAAAGAAGAAAAGGTAAAGTATTTCAGGTTCATGGTTGCCTGTAAATATCTGAGTGAAATTATGGTTTCTTTGTCAAAAATTACAGAATTCAAATAAAGGAGTTCCAGCTTAGGAAAAAAATAAAAACAAAAGACAATGCATGGCCATTGAACTGTTTTTATTTCTTCAGAAAATCGGTTTTTAAGGAACTAGTGTTTCACTATCTTTCACTCCATGGTGATGTTACCAAACGTGGTTTGAATGTCAGATAACCATTGCGAAGAAAACCCACCACTAACCAACTCCATCTAAACAGATTAAATGCAACAACAATAAATTTGTAGAATTAGTAGAAAATATTGGAGTATTAGAGTTTCATGGTTCTCTCTTTTATGCACAGATAATAACCACACATTCCAATTTATAACTAGCAAATTTAGATGACAAGTCTGACATGAAAATGGACAGAATTTCCGTTTAAAATTAAAAGCAGCTCAGATTATTATACTAAAGTACTAGCAAGTACAACTTTCTTCCAGAAACAGGATTATTCCAACAATTAGCCAACAGAAACAGATAGTCTAGCTTCAAAAAAATAGCTTTTCAGATTAGAACCCAGAACTGGACTTGCATTTTTGGGTCTGTTTTCATGAGATGGAAATTACCAGCATAGATGCAGCACGAGCAGAAAGAATTCCTTGCTTTTTAAGCACATCAGGATTTTTACCCTTTAACAGTGTGGATGCATTATTATAAAAATCCCTCACTGCTACAAAACCTGCATCACCCCAAGAAGGGATAGTTGAATTAACAAGTGTCTGGCCTTTGAAATCATCCTCAGTTTTTGGTTCTGAGAGTTCTGTGGCATATGAGATGTTCAGACTGCCTTTCGACTCTTCTGAAGGTCTTACACCAACTGGAAGTTGGAAGATGCTCATATCATCAAGCACTGGAGTGGCTCCGGCCCTTTCTTTGGCCCACTCCTGTGCAATCTGATATCCTGGCCCCATATTCCTACTAATGAGTGGTTCCCTTTGGAAAGCAGGAGTTTCTACACGTATGTAAACATGGTGTCAAACAAAGAAATTTAAGACCTCAAAATAGATTAATCCAAGGTGCTTTAACCAATTGAAATTTGTGTAGTCAGCAGGGACTGAAATACAACAAGGAACTTTTTGGTGCAACCTTCCATGTTTTGATTGTAAAAATTAGAAGACTCTATCGTATCTTCTTCTAATAGGCCAACCCCATCTTCTTCAACTCCATTGTTGTAATTCCTAAAATACCAAAAAGCAAAAATATTAGAAAAAACGATGGACTGTGTGTGTGAGAGATCTCAATATAAACCAATGCTCAACAGCACCTTGAACTATAAATGTCAACATAATCACCGCCTGATACCCTCTCAGAGACCTTGGAGTGCTTGTCAACACCATTGACTAAACCTTCTACAGAACTTGTACTTTCCACCAAACCAGAGTCTGGTGAATCTATCCCCTTCGATAGCTGTGCATCTTCCATATCTTTTCCTTTGTTGCCACAAGGTTTTTGGTGGGATATCCTCAGAAGTTTAAAAACAAAAGGGAAATGCTGGGCCAGTTTGGAGAATATGCTACTTTTCTGAGGAGCCTGTTGCTCAATACAGCTGGTGATCACATACAATTTAAATTAAAAATTGAGAAGAAAATGCATGACCCTAAATATAAACAAAACCATCACAATTAGCAATGGTACACTGAACATTTACATAGGAATAAGGGGGTGGGGGAAGACTGAAGATAAAACCAAACAAAGAAACCACAGAATTTAAATGAAATACCACACAGCTCTGGGCAATAAAAGAGGAAACTAGAACTACAACAATCATAACTAATGTGATGCAAAGTAGCTTTCTTACATTTTCATTATTTCCAGAAGAACGGTTATCACTGGAAAAGGCTTTTTCAGATTTTCTCAACATTGAGAGATTGTTATATATTCCATAATCAAATGTCAATGCAAAAGGGGAGCGAACACTAGTTTGTGGCCTAAACTAACTCAACTCAAGAATGACAGAACAGCATATTAAGGGATACCAACTCCAACCATTGCACAAGGAATTGAGAATCAAGATTTAATCAATTCAAGTTTTTATATGCAGAGCAAGGATTATTACCCTACAATAACAACTGTTGTTACCAGCATGTTGGGCTCCAGATTAGGCTCATGAGATGTACAAATAATGATTTCACCCGTGTAATTTGCTGTTCGTCGGAAAGTAAGCAGAAAGGCATGTACATCTTTGTCGTCCATAAGAACGGAACTTGCAATAATGCATATAACAATTCCATTTAATTCCTGTGCACAACAAACAACCAAAGAATGGACAAACATGAGAGAGCATGCATATGCATCGAGAAAAATGGCTATTCAGTCTTCATATGTAAAGTAAAATAGTTATTTAAAAATATCTATCATTGCATAAGGCAGAAAAGAAGAAGCCATGCCTAGGATACAAGTGCAATCAACACTTGTTGAAACAGTTAAGGCAAAACTTTTGCACTCAAATTTGTTTTAATTATACCTTAACACCGGCACCAATGAAAGGGCAATCATATAGAGCCTGTATAATTGAACTTCTAATGCTGTTACCGGTGCCAAATCCAATTTTTGCTTCTTTGTAGCTCTCCAGTATCTGTAAATGGTTGGATTAGCTTCAGAAGATAAAGCAGAAAAATAACGCAGAAAAGAAAACAGACAAATAACAATCTATGAATGAGAAAATTTGTTTAAATCTTGAGTAAAAACCTAAATAAAAAACAAAACAAGAAAGACAAGAACAATGAAAAAGCATGAATAACTTGCACAAATGGGGATAGTCACAGAGACTTACTTTTATAACTTCTGAAACTTTAAGTTCTTTCACATTATTATGCACTGCATCAATTATTTTCTGGTGCATCTCCTGAAAACGTACCGGTAATAACCAAATTAGAGGAACCATGGCATGAATATTGATTGTCAAAGAGAAAGGACAGAATGCATGCTAACCGAGATAAGAATAGAGATGGCATTTATGGCCAATAAAACAGCACTGTTTGCAGACTTCAAGGCCTCATCTAGAGTGACCAAGTCCTTTTTTAGGAGTGCATCAGTGTCAATATCTGTAATTACAAAAAACAACATATAAAGCTTATCAGGCTTACCAGTCTCCTAGCAGCCCCAGTTGTATCGATGATGGTCTACTTTTTATATTGAGCAAAAAAACATGAGTTAAATATGACTTAGTCCCTACAGTTTAATCCAACTAATTAACTAGTCCTTATGGTTTCAGAAACTATATATTCAATCCCTTTACTTTTAAATTCGTTTATAACTTAAAGCTTTCATTTACAGACATACAAAGATAATCCAGGCCTAAAGGGGAAAAAAGAGTGAATTCCCAGAAATTGCTTTGGCTACCAGCAAACAACCTGCTATTTTACTAATGAAACGGTGGCAAATGTGCCAGAGAAAACTAAAAATAGAGGTCATAATAAACAAAGACTTCTAGTTGGTTTTGTGTAAAAAGATGAGTTATTATCGAAGGATATACCGCATTGCTTACCAATACAGAAATTTGTATACTCTTGAAGCTTTCCTACCAAATCTTTCACCTGTGAAATGATAGACAATCACAACGCTGAGGCAAATACTTGATTAGAAAGCCAAATCACAAAATTGTTGCTTCAGACACACTACACGTGAAAAGGGTATAATCTCAATAATTATGGAAAATTCTTATTGATGATATACATTAGACAGTAGAGAATGGAACAAATAATTAAAATATCCAACTCCAACAAATTTTCAGGGCTTAGTTGGGTAGAATCTATAGCCAAGAAGTTGCAGCTTTCTACCTCCTAAATCCCATGAACTGAGTCAGAAACTGAATAATAAAATTCCTAAAATTAAATACTCAAATAATAATCCTTCATGTGTTTCTTGGTTCTTTATCAACAAGAGAAAGAGTCTACTAATTGATATAATTAAACTCCCATGTCTTAAGTGCAATGGAAAGGAAATCTTCCTCCCCCAAAGGACAGTGAAAGAAAACAAAAGGAGGTTTCAGATGTCTGAGTCAACAAACATCCAACAAATTTCTGGCCTCCCCAGCATAAGGCAGTTCTTTGAAATCACCTACGCAAATTAATACTATTTCAGAAAAATGACATATTTTCAGCCTGTTATCTCCTGAAGTTATTGAGTCAGTTAACATGACAAAATGAGCAATGACTGTTATCACCACAATCAGAAAAAATAAACCACATTATAAAGTATTGCATGCAACTTAAAATAATGAACAAGGGATTTTCACTGTCAGATGGAGAGGTTGTTGGGTAGCTTCAAGTTTCCCGACCATATTTTAATGCACATATGAATAGATACAACTGCAAAGAACATCTTCCAGTGGATTATCATTGATGAATATTTTTTTTTTTTTTTGCAGTAAAAAAGCATCTGACATCAACAGTTGCCAAATACTATACCTCATCTTGGCGCCTTTGTCCTTCAAAACTGAAAGGCTTTAGAAAAATAGCGACAGTAAATGCATTCCTGAACCTCCTTGTTTTAAGAATATCAATTGCTGTAATATGATCCAAGCCATATCCTGCACTAGCCACCTAGAGGGGAAAAAACCACAGCATTGTAAGATTTCTAGTTGAGAATGAGGAAGCAATAGCATGATATAATTTTTTCTGGTTTCCGTTTATTCATTAAAATCGGATCCTACAGTTGAGTTTTCTTCACAGACTCAGTTATTTCCAAAAAAGTGTTGGAATTATAATGGCATACGTTGAAGAGATACGCAAAAGTATTAAGAATTGAAAAGGGCAAGGTGGGACTTGAAAGATTATATTTCAGAGGATACACTTTCTTAACAAAATCCATTTGGGCAAGCTAGAAATTTCTCAGTTCACATGCTTATATTTTCTGACTACATCTCGTATTTGATGCACTAAAATTGTTTCCCCTTCTCATCAGTGTTGCACAAATACTCCAATTGAACGGACAATATTTCTAAAGTTGAGGTCTTTGAATCTTTTCTTATTTCAGCAGGCAGCTATGAAGCATTTACGAGATTGATGCCAGATAGTCAATATGACAAGTATTCTGATAACACCAATCATGCTTGTTGTGGTTGATAGATGTGTAAGTCGATAGAGTATTAGATACTCCCTGTGCATTGGTAGTTATCATGGTAGTTGCCCTCCATTGTAGCTATCAAGGCAGTTCCTCTTTTTGTTGTGAGTGGAGGAACAATACACAGAGCTGAGGGTACTAAATAATTTCACATGCCAGTCTACCTTCATAAGTATACTCATTTAGTTTTAGCAGATAACAAATTAATAAGACTAACAGCAGCCCAAAATATAAGAGAGTGATAGTTAAGGAATGTACAAACAAGGACAATGGCCTTTGAAGGGAACTTTAGAAACTGCGAAACTTCCATAACCCTTGGATTAACATCTGCAAACATTAATAAAAGAAGAACAAAAAATTGAATTATTGCTAAAAAACAAAAAGATTGGTACCTAACCTAAGAAAATTAGAAACGCAAACCTTTTTCAAGAACCCTTTCTTGCAACTGAACATTCACGGAATCTTTGGTCTGAATATTCCTGCCAGAAAAAGAAAAGCAAAAACAAATTAAGGAATTGCAAGAGGATCTATGATAAAATAAAGTAAAAAAGAAATAAAGAAAGAATTGCGGTGATACCAAAATCGGAGGAGCGAAGACGATAGTTGTAAAGGCGAGTCGAAACAGAAATCAACAACGGCGTCCTTCCTGCTGCCAATGCTTATTACATCTACTAAATCGCCGGATTGTCCTCCCCCGCAAAAATTAACAGCGTCGCTTTTAAAACTCAATGAACCATCATCTTCATCCTTCTCTGAGCTCACTTTAATTCGAAGACGACAACGCTTTTTGCAATTCAATCTCTTACGAAAGAAGCTGCAGCGATCCATGTAAAAGGCGGTTTTGGAGGAGAGAGAAACGGAGTGAAAGCTCGTCAATACAGGAACCTCCATTTTTTTATTTTTTGGAGAATTTGTTACATTTACTTATTTAAATAAGCGAGGGAGGGTTTAGAAAATGAGGAGGGAATAGAGTCAGAGATATCTGTATGTTATCCACCCCCAACTTAATAAATCAACTCAGCTGAACTGGGTGAAACAAACAGGGGAGTGGAGGGGAGGGGAGGGGAGGGCTAGGAGAAGCGTTAAAACGATCCAAGGGTGGATGCCTCCAAGAACCCTATTTTAAACTTTTATCTGAATTTCCGTTCTTGGCTGCTAACTCTCTCTTCTTCTGCTACAAATATACTGGCAGGAATCAAATTAACCCGGTTAAAAATTCATCTCGGAAATGCATATATTTGTAAAAAAATCAGATGTGATTATTTTTTTTCAAAAACAAATGGTGTTTGTTAAAATAAAATTGGGTGTAAATTGATCGCAATTTTCTATTTAGTCCTGTGGTTAAAGTGATGGTATGAAATCTGAAGAGTTTTACTCTTCGTGTGTTTTTTTTAACATTACATACAACTAAAATATAATTTTAAATAATAATTTATTATTATTATTATCTTATTTATCATATTAATTACTGACTAAATTACATGGAATTGAATTTCAAATTCATTAAATAATACAATGACGCACTTTCTATTTTTTTTATTTGAATTTTTAAAAGTATTTGGGAATATTACGTTACCATATAATTTTGAACTTTTAAAAAATAAAAATAAAAAGCATTGGCATGCCAGGCAACACGGGTAAATCCATACACATGACCTCTTTTTTATTTAATTTTCATCATTTGGGGTTTTTTATGATTTTTTATCAAAAAAAATTTTATAATATAGTTAATTAAAAAATAGTTTTAAAAAAATGTTAAACCAAACCTTTTTTTATTTTATTTTTCAAAGTTGGGTTTTTGTTAAAAAAAATCAATATTATTTTTTGACATCTAGTTTGTTTTGAATCGGTGTTCATGATATATTTTGATTTGATTCCTATAAGATTATTGTCATCTCAATTAATATCTTGTTATTTAGTTGGTGTTTAATTTTATAAATGTCTAATTTTTGTGCTCAATTGTATTTTTTATATATTTTTTTCATGGAGTTATAAATATTTCATGACCCGAATCGCAGGTTTGACAAGTTAACCCGAATTGATCCGATATATTAATATCTTAGTTTTTTTAAAAAATATATTATATTAAAGTTTTTTTAAAAAAGTCAAACCATTTTATTACTGTCTTTTAGGCTGGTTTTGGACCTATATATATTTTTTTCATCTATTTTTTTTTATATATTTTCTACCTTTAAAAAAAAATGATTCGACTTGGAACATGATGCGAGAAATAACCTAGTGACTAGTAATAAAATTAGATTTTTAAATTAAAAAAAATAAACAAAAGAAAATAAAAATTAAAGTATTATTTTAAAAGGGAATAAACATTTATCCTTCGTTGCATTAATTTAGAAAATGTTTGAAATTGTGGTCGCAGTTGTTTTTTAAAGTATTTTTTTACTTAAAAATATATCAAAATATTTTTTTAAAATTTTTAAAATTTATTTTTGATATTAGCAAATTAAAAAAAATTAAAAATGAAAAATATTTTTTCACCATCAAAACAAAAATTATATTGTTTTATTGCATAGAACATACACATTAAATGGAAAATATTAAATTGTTTTTTTTTTTTTTGACAAAAGGACCCAAACAAAGATGTGAAAAATATTTAAGACTTGACTGATAAAATTTATTAATTTGACTTGTTGAGAATGAGTGTACAGGTTAAGAATTACCTTGAAATTTTTATGTATGATGTGTGGTTTTCATTTGATGTTTTTGTTTTCAAATTTTAAAAATATAAAACTTGTTTATTTTGGTTTGAATTTAAAGTATGAAGCTCGAGCTCGATTGATTGATTTCTTGATTGTGACCTCAATTAATTTCACTGACTCGTCCTTGAAGCTCGACCAATCTCATCACCAGACATCTCAATGTTCTGGCTTCAATAAGATAAATATTTCAAGCTAAAATTCCTCTGAACCAATTACCAATCAACAAAACTTAGGCGGGGGTTTAGAGTACGGTAATAATTATTTTTTAAAATATTTTTTATTTAAAAATATATTAAAATAATATATTTTTATTTTTAAAATTTTATTTTTGATATTAATATATCAAAATAATAAAGACTATTTGAAGGTATGGTTATTTTTTAAAATATTTTTTATTCAGGAATATATTAAAATAATATTTTTTTAAAAAAAAAATTATTTTTGATATTATCGTATTAAAACGATCTAAAAATATTTAAAAAATAATTTTAAAATTAAAAAATTAAATTAAATTAAAAATTAAAAAAATACAATTTACACCACGAAATACTTCCTTGGACCCAAATAATATGCGAGATTAATTTTGACGCATGCCACGAACATGAGCTTGTAATGTCGGTTCTTTTTAATTCCTTGTAAAGTCACGTCGACAAATCCAACTTCATCATTTTTTAAGTCAATTTTAAGTGTCCCTATTCTTCAAGTTTTAAAAGACAATTGCACGTGTCCAATTTTCTTTTTCTCATGTTCGTATTGAAAATTGTTTTGGATCAAGGTTCAATATTTTATTTTTAATTAACTTGAAGTTAATTTGTATGTACTTCGACTAATCTCACGGATCCTAAAATTAACGATAATATAAATCTCTAATGACTCTAAGATTTGTGAGACTCGAATTAGTAATTTTTAAAAAATAAATCTAGAATTTGATCAATTAAATTATACCTATCAAGGTTAATTTTTTCTTTTCTCGAACATGGAGGAAAAGTATAATGGTTAGAGAAATTTGCTTCATTCCATGACTTTTTTTAATTCAAATTTAAAAACCAGTACGTTGAATAATTTATTTTTCTAAAAGCTATCAAGCCCCATGAACTATTGGTCAAAATGGAACCAGCTCCTGGTTAAATTATCCGGCACTCGAAGTTCCTAAACAAAACCAAGTCGCTAACTAGTTAAATCCAGGTCTTCGTATAATCAGTGTTAACTAAAGCGTGTGAAATGCACGCGGTTATCATACCTCAACCTTTAAATTAGTTCAAATTAAAAAAAAAAAAAAACAGAGAGAGAGAGAAGAAAT
>Ga0307517_10013834_pt1 | contig 10920 bp, 12 predicted proteins | sample 23_EM_MG_FD_194515 | JGI IMG/M metagenome (GOLD analysis project Ga0307517, IMG submission 194515) | Populus trichocarpa ectomycorrhiza microbial communities from riparian zone in the Pacific Northwest, United States - 23_EM | ecosystem: Host-associated > Plants > Roots > Unclassified | place...
CACGCTAGTTGTCTCATTAACCCCTTCAGAATTTGAGTGTCACACTGAACGATTTCAGATTCCCTGCCCAACAAATGTCGTTTTTCTTCATCTCATTCTCATCACAAATCTTTATAAACTACGAAAAAAAAATTGTACTTTTGCTAGTGAATCGTGACGTTCTTAGTGTAATACCATTTGATCTTTTTCAGTCAAGTACGCCTGAAATGAAAAATCTAGCGACAGGATGACGGAGACATCCAACGCCGTTGCTACTAAGGATGACATTGACAAAAGTGGAACTTCTTCGCGCCTTTTCCGGGCCGTATGCGCACCATGCTTTACATCCAAGGCCAAGTTCAAACGACTCATAACGTAGAAATGACGATGGCGCCCACCTGTCAAGAGTTAGGACGACCGAACGAAGAAAAAGAGATGAATGCGGAGAGACTTGTGCTTTGTATATGGTCTCTTCCTTTCTCGAACTATGCTCTTGTTTGAATACCCTAATTTCCAAAGGACGAGGATGGCGACGAACGCAGCTCGCTGGCAGTCTCCGCCGAACGCTGCTACTCTGAACAGTAGCTCTGCTTCAGGCTCGAGCTCGAACAGCCATCTCCGAGATGACGCGCATTTCATCAAATTTACCCCTCTCCCTACCTAACACTGCTCGCACACCCCTCGCCCACGAAGACTCGCGGCTGCTTGGATCTCAGCCCAACTCACCCTCGGACCAATGTCAGTTCCAGCTGGCACAGCAGCAGGCTCTCCTTCCAGCTTCTCGAGAAACCTCTTTTCACGGTCCAATACGGCTTCTTTCTCCAATTCCCCACATCGCCATCCAGACCCGCGTTTCGTGGCCCTTTCCGCCACTCTACATCCGCTTTTTTTTTACATTGGGAACTCGAGTCTCAGCATGGCCCACACCACGGTGGACAACAATGTCATAGCCGCACTCTGTCTTGATGCGCACAACCGCATTCCTCCCCCCTCTCGTCTGTTGGTTGCGGGTCAATGGTACTGTACCATCTCGTCGCAGATGAAGGGGTGGACTCCCACCTCCGAGTACGCGTTTCTCAGGCTGTCGAACCGCCCTTCCGTCATTTCTCCCTCTTCCTCTTTTGTCTCGCTCGCTGACTCCAAATACCCCAAGGGTACCGTTTCGAGTATACATGGGCTCATCCCGTATGCGTACGATCCCAGTGGTAATGAAAATGAGCCGGTGGATGAGAAGGATTTGTTACACGACCCACGGGCATATGCGGAGCACAAACAGGAGGTTCGGCCAAGTCAAAGGGTGGTTCGACGATACCTGCAGGCAAAACCCATGGCCATTCATTCCCCTGGCGCGGTATCGCCAACGTTTCGGTACTTACGGGGTTGATATGGCCTTACTGTGTTTATTTATTTATTATCCTGTGTTGACGTTTTATAGAGATGAAAACCGGAATAACGCTTCAACGTTAGGGTTAATTCTACTGGTGTGTATTGTTTCTCTTTTCTTCCGTGTTCTCATTTCTCGGAGGACAAGCCCTGTCCTTCGAGGAATGCCAGAGCCGATAGACGAAGCTACGCCAAAGGAAGCGCATAACCACACGGGATTCGATGGGAATGAGTATGAACTGGACATTATTGTACAATGCATAGGGCAAAAATAATCATGGAAATTGGTTTGGTTTTGCCCGAGAACGAGGAGATACTACCAATCGGATGCCCGATCCGGGTTGTACTTGGATATATCTGGGGGTTTTGAACTGGTAGCGAACGTCGAGACGCTATCGTACGGTAATTTCTGAGCCTGAGTACTTACTGGATTGCGTCTCTTGGTAAGCCGAAAATAAAGACAGTATTTGGCTTTTCCACGAAACTGTTGGGTTTGGGGACGGAACACTCCAAGGGTTCGAGGAGGATGAATCTTTTGTTAACACTTGGCTCGTCTTCGTACTCGAGGTGTTTGGTTGCTGTATGTTCGGAAGAGATTGCAGCGGTGGGGTTCGATCTTGAGCAGGTGTCAAATCCCGGCCAAGTGCAGCGACAGAACCTTGATCTGGTGCTGGGTGTCGAGTATTTGCATATACAGTTGAAGGATCGGAACGGATTGGGAGGCCTACTTGTGGAATAAGTGGCTGGGGGACAGTCATTAGTACAGGCTGTAAGTGCGGCCTTAGTTGAGTCGCAAGAATAAAACTAACCCCAGTGGACACGGCGAGCAATTCCGATTCTTCGTCGAGTTCCTCCATGCTCAAGCCTGGAGCTAGCCCAGGTACCTTGAACGCGAAGATGAGATTTTGGCTACATCTTTTCAAAAGACGCCTACCTCAACCAGAGCTGCGGTCGAAGAGTCATTTGTGGAAGGCACAGGTGGCTGTTTCATGTCCCATAAAAGCAATCTGTGCGATCCTCCTGTGGACAGAAAGAAGTGTTATGACCGCCTACCTTTGAGTAAAATTCATATACCTTTCTCGCGTACAGCAATCAAGTCCTTATCGTCGTCCAGATACCAGCCGTTACTGTAGTCACTAGGCAGGTGAAACTTGGTGAGGTCTTCAAGTTCTACCTCCGTATCCGATCTGTCGTGGTCTATAATCAGGTGCAGGGTGGCGCCTTTGTACATTTCAACAGGATTCCAGACATAGAGCGCAGGGATGCAAGGAGGGACATCAGATCTCGAGTTGGAGACCTGGAACGGCGTAGGGAAGTGATCCTTTTTATAGGGAAATTTTAAATAGAACTGAGGGTTCTGTTTCAACGAAAATGAAGGCAAACGATTATTCATGGCCATTCCCCAAAACAACTTGTGGAGGAGAACATTGAGGCTGGCAAATTTTTCGATCTTAACTACAGCATGTCATCAATTTCGAAAACAGAATGAAAAATATCATAGCACCACACCATCAACGTTGTGGGAAGTATATAACCACTTTTTGTTTTCTCGCTTCCTTGGTATTTCCGGCCACAAGGAAACGTTTATCGTTAAGTGCTTCAAGGATAAAGGATCGGATAAGGGAAAATGAAACAGAGGAGCCGATATCATACCTTGGCGCCAGCAAGTTTCTTTATCCAGCTGACTTCGTCTGTCTTCGGGGCTAGCCTTGAGAGCAGGATGAGTACTAGCACAGTCTCTTATAGCTGTATAACTCACCCCAGAGTCACATTGTATTTCGCGATATAATCATTCAGGTATTCGTCTGCAGCCCTGAAGGCCTCGTCTGTTTCTGTTTGATTTTCAAGAAGTGCCCTTGTTCCTAAAATCAGGAAGTATTCAACCTTTTCGAAGAGCCTGTGGTTTGGCCAGAGTGAGTGGTCTCTTGAATGAGCCTAGACTACCCACTTGTAAAGATCTTTGATTTGTGCTGCAGCATCTGAGGGAAGTTCTTGCAATTGCCTACAAGCAAGGAATAAGGTGCGGCTCTTGATAAAGTACGGTCGTGTCGTTTTGTTAAGTCGAAAGAGAGGGTGTGGGGAACACTCCTCTGAAATGAATTGGCTAGGAAGGAGGAAAAGGCCAAATAAGCCCATTGTTAGGAGGGGACTCAGGGAGGATCTGGATGATGAGAAAAAGGGAAAGACGAATGAGATGAGTGGAAAGACCAGTATGGTACAAGAGGGCGAGTACTGACTTACATAGGTCTTATATAGGTGGGGCGAGCCCTCGCCCCATCGGGATGTGTATGTACAGAAATAGTAATACGTATGGAATGAGTCGGGTCGAGGCCTAGTCCCCCAAGGTCCGGTCTGGTCTGGTTTTTTGCCCTTGGACGGAGACCGAGACCGAGACCGGTCTTCGTAAATCTAGAAACCGTCAAAGACTGAACCGAACCGCCAAAGACCGGTCTGCAGTGGTCGGTTGGAAGTTGCCAGAATATCTGGACTTCGTCAATTCGAGTTTAGACCATATCAGCTCTGAGATAGTAGGGCTGTAGTACCAGCGGGTCTCACCTTAATCTTCATTCCACTTAATCTTCATTCCACTTCAGGTTGAATTCCCTCACCATGGACCTACTTGCCAGAATCAATACATCTGTAAAGTGATTACAAGTAAGTTCAGAGCGAGCGAGAAGTAATAGGCTGCTCACAACGCCGGGCTGGCCATCGACGCAATGACAGCTACTTAATACCACAGTCTTTGTCGGAATAGCATCTTTCTGAAGCGCAAGACGCAGAACTGTCGCTGTCGACTGCTGACGCGGAGGTTGTGAAGGCCACTGCGGCAATGGAGAAGATGGCGGCTCGGAGGAAGTGCATGATCAAGCGAAGAGCAGGATTACTGTAACGACCGATATTTTATCTTATCTTCGCTTCCGATCTTATCTTCCCGCCGTTACCAGTTCATTCTCTTTCCATCGTTATGATTCCTTTATGATTCTCTTCGATTCGTCTTCGTCTAATCTAGTCATTTTGTAGTATGACTCGTTTCCTGACTCGAGTACTCTAGCTAGTATAAATAGTGGCCTGCATTTACCTTGACCCCCAGTGAATTTCAGCTTTACTGTTCACTACCCCCAACTTTCCGTGTGCCGATTCAATCGCTTCATATCAAGTGATCACGTCGTCAAAATTACAGTACTAGTGCTAAGCCTGCCGGCACAACGCATGTCAAGAATGGTGCAGCATTGGTGCAGCATCAAGAATAAGTGCTTCCATTCTTCTTAGATTATCGAGTACTGCCGACGTATACCACGGGCCTTCGCAGGGAACGTCAGCCCTACCATCAATTTGACGAAGGGCGGTGGCACGACACTACAACATTACGCCACCAAGTTGCTTTACTAAGTCCCAACGGTTGTTTGTTCCACTTTCTCCTGTTCCTATTTACAATACGTCTCAACCATTTCAACCCCCTTTCGCTTCATTGGAGCGCAATACAAATTGGAAGTTCTTCAGAAAATTAGTTCTCTTGAATTCATCTGCCATCTTGCGCGTATTTCGGATCTCCGTGAAGACTGGTGGTTGATACATACAGAGCCCCAGGATTGGTTAGATTCATTGGAATTTATCACAAACATGGAATCGAAATTATGTGATAGCGCCTGTCGGGGTATTCATAACTGCAAGTCCTATTTAAAACTGTTCTTCTAGCCGACTTCTAGGTTGATTCTAGCTCAGGCACGGGCGCTACAATTGAACATAAATAGATAGCCATAGCATGTGTGCTAGAGAGGTGGTCTAGCGTTTCTAGCAAGGTGCAATTTTCCTGATGCGTACCCTTGGAGCATCAGGGCCTTTGAGGACGAACGTGTAGAGTCTCACGAGGGACACAAAGAACTACTCAACACCCACCCAACCAACCCAACTACCCCGTCACGGAATTCAAACTTTAACGATCGCGACACCTACATCAGCTACATAAAGGCCCCATTGATCACGAAAAGCACCATGTACGAGTGCAACATAGCACATCATGCGAGACGAGTAAAAAAAGGCATGTGGGGATGTCCAAGTCGTAAATAACGTGGAACGCCCTGTTCATGTTGAATGGCCCATAACGGGGAAACCTAACGAGAACGAAAAGAAAGGAACAAAGAGCACAGCACGTCATGCGAAAAACCCAAGCCTCCTACTCGAGGAGAAATAAAGGAGGGGTGTGCATGTGTTGAACAAGAGTCGGTGGGTGTGATACAGAACTGGGGTACCAAAGTTCAGAAAAAGGTGAAGAAAACACATGGAGGACAAATTGACAGACTAACGCACAAAAAAAGGCCGCCGTATCGCTATCAATAGCAACACCGGTTAACGTAAAGGTACCCGTACCCTAGAGAAGAAGTCTTAGAACTGGCACGGGAAAAAAGAGGGTACAAGAGGTCATATTGAATAGTAACGAACAAGAACGAAAATGAAAATAAATACAGATGAAATGAGACAACAGCTCACCAGGCCAAAATGTCCTCCCATCCACCTCAACAACACTAGCTCCTAGTCGATCCCATCGACTATGTGCTTCCTTCGGCGTAGTCTCATCGATTGGTTCTGGCATTTGAAAGAGAACAGGGACTTGTCCTATGAGCTATATCCCTATAAACGACAATATGGGATAAATAAATTAATAGACACAGCAACGCCACGAGCACCGAGACGTTGGGGATACCGCGTTAAAGGAAGGAAAAGCTATGGCATTTGCCAGGGGGCATCATCGAACCATCATTTGAGTTGGCCGAACCTCCTGCTTGTACGCCGCATATGCGCGAGGGTAACGCAGATGTAGGGTGGCGGGAAAGACGGGTGGAACCCCGAGATGTGGGTCTGGAAGGGGAAGTGGGGGCATTGGAGGAGGAGGACACAGGGTGGGGCCGTGAAAACGGATTTTTGGTGAAGCTGGACGGAGAGAGATCAGTGGGGTTGAATGAGGAAGGGGCGGGGGAGGCGGAGGATGCCGTGCAGATGGGTCGTTGTTGCTATTGAGTAGAGGCAAGTTGTTGTTTGGCCTGGAGCAACAGAGCCTGGTGTTGCGCCAGCTGGAACTGTGAGCGGTCCGAGGGAGAGTTGGGTTGAGATGCAAGCAGCCGCGAGTCTTCGTGGGCGGCGGGTGTACGGGAAGTGTTGGTAGGGGTAAAGTCGATGAACTGCGCGTCATCCCGGAGATGTATATTCGAGCCCGAACCAAAGGAGCTGCTCGAAGCCGCAGTAGCGTTCGGAGTCGGAGGTGGCTGCCAGCGGGTCGGGTTCGTCGCCATCCTCGTCCTTTAGGGTATCCAAACGAGGGTATAGTTTCAGAAGGAAACATCAACCGTATGCCAAGCACAAGTATCTTCGTCTCTTTTCCCTCGTCTTTCGCCGTCCTAACTCTTGACCGAGGTGGACGCCGCCGTCGTCGTCGGTGGTGGTCCGAGGTGGGAAAAAAGACAAAGGCAGCGGATCATTTCCTTGCTTTATGTAATCATCCATCATGTGCGATGAACGTATTATTACCCTCTCCCCAACCTCTCCTTCATGCTACCTGTGATCCTATGATTCATCGGCGTCTCGGAGTATCCGTCTATCTATATCTAGCAGACTCTAACCTCGCCAATCCTCTGCTTCGAAAGCTTGGGTCTATCTATCCCCGCTTCATTTTCGCCTCATCTCTCCTGCCAGTCAAGTGTTCATTCATTAGACTAGTGCCAAACGTGTGCGTGAACGTTGGTTCATGTTGAGCTTCCCCCTGCTATCATCCCCACTCCACTTGCTCCCTCTCTCTTCGAATCTCACACGCCCTTTCCCCTTGCACACCAACCTCAGGCTTCCCAAACCCCACAAAAACACAACCCGACGGGCGAACGTCCGCCGAGTGCCACCCATCCACGATCGAAACTGCGCGACGTGTGATTAATTTAATTTTCCGATGCGGACCCTGTCTGTCATGATAATTATCTTGAGCTCGTCTTCAAGTCAAGTGTCGGCGTCGCGATCATATACGCAGCTGGTATTTCATCTCCACCAAGCTTCTCAAGCTTCCCTCGATCCACCCTTTCAACCTCGAGGTACTACACCATACATGCACTCAAACGTTTCCTGAGTCCGTCCAAATCCCAACTAAACATTCTAGGTAAACTTCCAGCCTCAAATAACCGCACGGCGACGTTCGCCGCAAGGCAGGGCATATGCTATTTCCACTAACCGTCGAATATTCCAACACGGTTGCTATTGGCACAGCATGAACACCTTTATCATGAACACCTCTCCGTCCAACTCTCCGCCATCGATTCTACAGCCAGTGCACCATGGTCCATATATTCGCATCTTTGTCTCTTATACTCGATCACCCAATGCCGATCGACATAACCATGATTCTAATCGTACATGACGGCTTTTGTTACTTGTAATTAGAGGTGGATATTGTGCTTTTGGATTCTGTTCTATGTTGGTTTACCATAAACCTTCCTTGAGTAATCGGCCAGTCACCGTCAGGCCCCATTTTTGGACTAATTCTGGTTCAAATTCGGAGCGTACATACTGGCCTCCTTCGTAAGCTCCGGAACCTCATTATCAAATACTGCAACCACCCGACGTTCCGTCCATGGCTTGGTGTTCGAAGGCTCAGTATCAGCTCCAAAGTTAATATGAGCCAATGTGCATGCGGCCTCGAAGCCGGTTACTTTGGCGTCAGAGTGTGACACGAGAACCTTCCTCTCCGCCAACTCTTGAAAGCCTTGTGAGTACCCTCGTATTCCCGCGCAGGAGCTACCCTCTCGGTTGGCAAAACAACCCAGAGATCGTTCTTCTCAGACAATTGTTGGATGGCCACGTCCCTGAAGTGAATGAAGTACCACACGCTGGATAATTTCAAGGTGGAGGTCCACACAGCATTTTGGGGCATGAATTGGGAGCAGGTCCCTCTGAGATTAATAGTGAGGGACGTAAATCACAACTGACGAGAGGAGCTGGAAAAAACACCGGGGGTAGGGTACCTTCATGAAGTTCCCAAAATCCTCTGCAGCGGTGGGAGGTGGGAGCACCACAGGATTATTTTCGCTGCCCCACTGGACCTCTTCGTTCCCCGCGGGCAACGAGAAAGGCGTCTGGAAAAAATTCAAACCGCTGATAAACTGTTAGAGGGGGACCCTGAATAGCTGGTCCAGGTTCTCTGCCTGTGGATACTCAAAACTTTCCTTTTACCGTTAGGGTGATAGATATAATGGAATCATTCGCACCTGAAACATGACAAAGTCCCCTTCCAAGAAGTGGCTCCCCAACTCGGCATCTTTGGGCACACCACCTTTCTTCTCATCATCCGATGTCAGTTGTCCATCGATGGGCATTGTGTGACCAAGTGTGTACGAGACAAAGGTATGAATACTGCGGTGCAGTGATGGTGGGATCGTGGATAGATGGAAAGACGGTGATGATGATAAAGATAGGCGCCGAAATTCTAGCTTCTAGTATATGCACACGTGGCCAACACGTAGACTATTATCAAAGAAGCTAACGCTTCGCTGCGACACCAGGCTTTCCCGTGGTATCCATGAGGTATGCTCATTTCTCAAAAACGAACAAGCGTTATTAGTGTTGAGCCCATTTTATGCCACAGCCATCCTCTCCAGCTCCGAGTCTCAGACAATTCTTCTCAACGGCTCTCCTCTTATACGGCGCTGGTTCTCCTAACCTCAAAGTCCTCTCTACATTGCAATGTCGTCTCATCCCTCAACCGTCACTATCCCTCAGGAGGGGACACCATTGCCAAATCCCATCACCCAGCCCGGCATACCTCCCGAACTTTTCATCAAGATTACCATCCATCACGTCCGTCGCCTTGCTACGCTCTTAGGTCTTGGTTTTTGGGGCAGGTGGTCATGCTTCCCAGACGAAAAGCGAGTTCCTACCTCGATAACTTGGGTGATTTTCATTGTCATTTTGACTGACTGGTCAATCTGCACATCACTGCTCAGCTTTTCACAGCCGCTGATGTGTCGCCTTTTTTTTTTTTTTTTTTTTTTTTAGGTTTAGGAAAGCCGTGACCGCGGTATTGGACTGCCTATGGCCGACCGCGATGAACTGGTACTTCCGATCTCCCATTCGAGCCAAATTCCTTTATACCAGTTCCAAAAAACCTCCTGCTCCAGTCAAGATCACCCTGTATCGGCTCGGTACTACATTTGTGATGTTTGATATTTGCTTGCCCGGGTAATTAAGCGCGAGGATATCCGATTTATGTCGATTATCGAATTCATAGCTGGGGGACTTGGAATTGGGTACGATTTTTTTTTTTCAGCGCTTCCTGTCTGATGATTATGCTGAAATGCTCTGAAGCTCCATCTGGGCGAGTTGGGCGGAGTCGGATAACAGGGGAATGAGATGGCTCTTTCAGGATGATTACGGAAAGGCGCTCTTCAGGCTCCTCGAGAGTATGTGTAGCTTCCCAGATGCCTGCTTATACCATGTTGACGTGATTCAACCATACAGACGTGGCCCCCTTACTCATTGCTCTAGGTCCGTGAATTCCGTACAGAATACCTGTTGACAAAAAGCCAATAATTCATGATGTAACAGCAACGTGGTGGTGGATTGCATATCGCATCGTCGCCAGCGCCGTCATCACAATCCGAAACCGAAACGACGAGGAAATGAAATTGCGATTCCGAATATTGACGTTTGGTCTTATAGTCGAAGGCAGTGCATTGTGCACGTTCCTTGCGATTCCGATTTTCCGCCGTGTCTTCAAAAAAATACCGTGGCACGAGAAAGAGTGGTACTCCCACCGCGTTACCAGCACCGCAATGTTCGTATTCTGGGCCATGGTACTGATTGTAGGATTTATTGAAAAATTGCCCAATATCTTCTTTCCATGCACGGATAGCGAATCTTCTGTCTGTTCAAATTTAATTCGGTATCTGGGTTAATGTGATAGAAAAAAAAGTTCAATTTCTAGGTAACCGGGATTGTTGTGACTTGCGATATGTCTCCAAATCAAATAATGATAATTCCCGCTGCCTTTAGGTGGGGCCTTAGCGCTTAGCGGGTAGTCGGAAGAACTTTTTGGCTTGAGCTCGAGTCCGCCGTCTGTCAATCACTTCATCACTTCGATCGGTCAGCATATTGCGCTCTATTCCCCTGAATATTGCCATGAGCGCTGAGTAGCCCGAGCAAGGATCAGCTGCGGAATTGTTTCGCTCTTCTCTTCCATCTGTCTTCGCATTTTCCTATGTCTATATCACGTCTTAGCCGAAAGTATTCGAGTCATCGCAGAATACCCCGAGGAACCTGAAATCCGTACCCCAGAAACGGACATCCACGATAGTCGAATCATCGTCGTCGGCTAAGTTTGCATATAAAACGTTCCAATCGCCTTCCAAAAAACCTCGCACTTAAAAAACATATTCCATTTTCTTACCTCGGCGCGCCCGTTATCGTCTTTGAATTCGCAGACCATCGCGATTCTCACATGCTTCCGCGTGTTCTGCTACATTTATCATTGTCTCAACCAATACCACCCTTTGACGGACTTATGCCATCTTTTTCTCTTTATGT
>Ga0307517_10013835_pt1 | contig 10919 bp, 16 predicted proteins | sample 23_EM_MG_FD_194515 | JGI IMG/M metagenome (GOLD analysis project Ga0307517, IMG submission 194515) | Populus trichocarpa ectomycorrhiza microbial communities from riparian zone in the Pacific Northwest, United States - 23_EM | ecosystem: Host-associated > Plants > Roots > Unclassified | place...
GGATGCGAATAATCGATGACAATCCCCTTGTTATCAAGCTAACTCACCGCCGAAGGGTCGCTAGAAGAAGCAGCAGCCACCGGGCCTCAACGTCGTGAAAATTGTGAAGGTCCTCATATGCTCCATGACTGTGGGGAGCCACATTTCGGCCACAGATCTCAATGGCGCGAGGGGGTGTGTGGAGGGCGAGAGCGTCGTCGATGTGACCCCAGCTCGCTCCTTCTCGGATCCAAAGTATGAACCCTTAGATAGTAAGCGCTTGCCATCACGAGGACTCGGCGTGGTTCACGGTTCAGGGTCGATGTTTCAGGGGCAGGGGGGATGGGTCGCTCTGAGAGGCCCGGATTCCGTTCTCGAGCTCGCCTCGGACTGTGCTGTGCGGATCATTGTGGCATGAATCACAAGTGGATTCCCCAGAATTCCATGATGATTGGATCCGCCCCCCGCCGATCGTGAATTTTGACCGTTCGCGGGAATCGCGCTTCCAGGTACCGAATACAAAGCGTCCCATGACCCTGCTAACGTGGGACGACTAACCGCCACACCGTCGTTTTGCCTTACATCCCAGAGCGAGAGCTTGCCCTCCAAAAAGTGGGGTGGGGACAAGGTGTGATTAGATTCAGAAGGCATATATCGTACATCTGTCTGAACCGACGCTGGCAAAACAGAGCTGAGCTCAAAACACACGCATATCGACGACACGAGCGAAACAAGCGGGAGACGAGGGCACAGACGGAAGGAAAATAAAACCGGGTCCGGGACGGAGATGAAGATCACATCCCAAAGAACTTGAGCACAGCCGTTCTGGCGTATGGTATATAGGAGAGCGTATACCACGTATAAGCCAAATACTCGAGGATAACGAAGACTTATAGAGAGGGTCAGCCACGAGTTGCACAGTCGGGTGAGGTAAAAACACGACTTACTGATACACAGGAACTAGGTAAAATAGACACATTGCGCAGTGAGCGGCTAAAAAAGTTGGGAGATAGTAGGCCGAACTCACGTCAATCTTGATCGCAAAGGCTCCCACAAAAATCAATCCAATCATGAGCAAGAATACGATGGTAGCGACGATGCGAACAGGTTTGAACATCTATTATGGGTAGGGTTCAGTGAGGGGTGGGGTGGAGGGGAATCGTCACTCTTTCGCGTACCAACTTGAGCTGTGTACCGAAGCCGATCAGGAACCCCGTTCCAGCCAGGGAAATTACAGTCCCAACGGCGTACAGAACTGCGATGGCACACAAATTGGAGTCGGTTAACGATTATGCTTCAAATGAGCTGTTTGGAACCACTTACTGGCAAAACTCGATACCCATCCCAGAAACAGGAACGAAGTGGCGATGAGACTCAGGACGAGTCCGGTTACCAAGCTAAACAGGATTAAATTGGAAAAGCAGCGTTATGAATGACTTGAGAAAAGCGCAGCGCCCCCCCCCCCCTCTCCTCACCCCCGTCCCCGTAGTGGTCGGAAAGGCAGAGAAACACTCACCATCCAACGAAACCGTACAGCCTCTGCGTCCTCGTCAAACCTAGGAACGAGAACGCCGACTCTCCTTCAAAGAACTGGGTGTCTGGGATCACGCCGCCTCCAGCCTCCAAGTTGAACCATCCTTTCCCGGGCATCTTGAACTTTGTCTAAGCGTCGAACTCTGGAAATCGGGTGAGGCGAACGTTGGGTGAGGGCCTGCGGCAAGAGTGGGACAGTTTTTGTGCGAGGGTAACGCGTTTATGCCTCAGTGATGGCAGCGGGCTCGCAGGTCCGTCCCACGTGACTCGTTTTGGATGAAGGGGGCCTCAGTCAAAAGCTGTTGCAGGTCGGGGCAACGGAGTATTTACTCGCATGAAGAAATCCCGAGTTGGTTGTAGTATCCAAAGGATAAGGCGAGTGAGGGAACGTTGGGTAGAGTCGCGCTCTGGCAGCTCCCGTCTATTTTATCACCTTGACTTCGAAGGTTTCCATTCGCCTCTTGAAACAACTGGTTCGAACCCCAGCATAAAATCGTCACTTCAACGGAAAAATACTTTATTACCTGCAGTGGATTGGCATGAGAAGCAAGAGGAAACATATATTGAAGGCGCATGGGTGCAACAAACGAACGCGACGGATAAGAAAAGGAAGATAACATGTGTGATACATGGAGTGCACAACAGGATGCAGCAGTGTCAACATATAGGTGGCGAAAAGAAAAAAAAAACGACATAGCGAGAACGAGAAGCGGAAAAAGCTGTTATCAATATCGTCAAGTAGGAAAGGGGAACATCTATGTTCGTCGAAAGAGAGCAAAATTGCAAGCGAGAACTCCATTACCAGCCGTATCCGGAAGAATTTACCGTAAGAAAGCGACAAACACATCATGCTTAGCGAATGCAGCAACAAGAAGAACAGAGGGGAAGAAAGACAGAGGCTAGGGTTACAACAGGCTCTATCTCTTTCCACTCAGTGTTTCCTGAACGTCCGTGATCGTTCTGGCAGCATCGACCACCTGGGGACCACCAGGGAGAATCATCAGTCGTTGTTTTGTAGAGTTCAATACCTGCTGTACGCTCGGCACAACCCTCGTCACGTATGGGGAAATCAGTGGATCCGACGGGTTCAACACCGACGCAGCCCTCTGCAACCACCACAATGTGCTTTTGAAGCTCTCATCCACCGGCGGAGTCTCGCCAAGCGCAGCCGCAAGACGATGCACCAACGTCAAGATCACGGCTTGGGAGAGGGGAGGCGTTGAATTGATGGGCATGGTCACATCGGGGTTGCTACGCGCCAATAACTCCCTCAGCTGCCTCAAATCCTGCGTACCCAACACGGCCAGGTAAGACTCGTCCCACTCTTCCGTTGGTGCTGGAGGGGTGTGTGATTGAACGGGAGGAGGAGCGGCAGGGTGAGAAGCCTGAGGAGCGGCAATATTCGCATTGAACCAGGGTTGGGGGTTATGCAACACTGGGGGAGGTGGAAGGGGCTGCTGGTATCCACCATGTTGCTGGGGGTATCCAGACTGTTGAGGCAATTGGGTGGAAAGCTGCGTCTGGTGACGGTACTGGTTAACTCCCACCAAACCTGACTGTTGCTGGCTCGTTGCGGCGGGAGATCCTCGAGATGGTATCATATGGGAAGGCGTATTCGAAACAGAATTGTTGAGAGACAGGTACTTGACCTGCTCAGAGAGCATTTTGACGGTCTGCTCGAGATCCCGGATCACGTTGTCCTGAGTACGGCTGGATTCGGTTTGCCAAGTGACGATCTCCTTCCTCAGGGTCACCATCTCATTGCGCATCTCCTGGACAAGATCTTGATGTTGTTGGGCGTACGCAGGAAGGAGAGTCTTCGACACGGTCTCCTTGATCTGTCGCTCGATCAAGGGGGTGGTGTTGGACGTGAAGGTCCTGGCGATCTGCGTAGAGACTTCCGGTCGCAAGAGGACACGTTCGATCTCGGCGGGGATGCTCTGAGGGATAAATTTTGTCAATACATGACCAACGGATGGCAATGGAACACATTACCTGTTTGATGCTGTCCGTCACACCTCTCGCGATCTGGTTACCCAAGGCGGCCTTGACCTCGTTCCTGGTAATTGCCTCAAGGGAAGGCAGCACGGAGTTCTGAACTTCACTCTTCACCGCCATCTCGACCACCCTCGTGGTGTTCTTCGTCAGCTCGTTTGAGATCAGCTTCAGGATCTTCTCCTGCCTGACAAAATCGGCAGCCTGTTCGTTAGCCCGAGCATCTTCCATACGTTGGTCTGGGGGAAAAACAGAACATTAGTGATTGAGGAAGAAGCGCGAACACCCTGAAGTCTTACGTTGTTTATCCAACTCCTTGGCCAACAGCCTCCCGATCCTAGTGTGGAGATTCTCCTCAGTCTTCTTGATCTCCTTCGTCAAGGATCCAAGTGCGCTATCGCTCAACGCGCCGGTATCCAGACCGGACGAGTTTCCGCCTACAGGATCCTTGCCATTATCTTTCTTGTCCTTCCAACCGACGTTCCTCGACTTCGCGTTGCGGCCCTTGCCCTCTGCAGGTCTGACTTCGTCCTTGACGACCTCGCTATCGACCTCGTCTGAGGGAGGTGTCCTTGTGCGAACGGGAGGTTGGGGGACGGGAGCAGGAGCGACCTGAGGTTGTTGCGCCTGAACTGGAGGGGGTGCCTGGTTAGTCCTCTCGTTCCTCGGTGGCCTGGTTTCGACTGGTTGTTGTTGTGGAGGTGGCTGGATTGGCTGAGGTGGTGGGTTGTAAGAGGGGTATTTCGCTGGAGCACCGAGGCTCGCAGAATCGAACCATTCCCTTCGAATCAACACTTGATCTACTCCACTTGCGTGCACAGAAAACGCGACGAGGGCAAGTTCACCCGAAGGAACCTTCGCGGCTACGCACGCCGCAAGAGCCTCCTCGCCAGTAGGATCCAAGTCTGCGGTGAGAATGACGAAGTGGATGGTCGGCTTCGGACCGCAAAACTCGACAACCTGCTCAATGAACAAGTTCTTCGCTCCATCGTCGCCTACTGGAGAAGGCACGAGTCCATCAGATCCAATCCGTAATGCAATCATGCTGTCCCTCCTGTTATTCGCCACCCACAGAGTCTGAATCCTGTAGTCGTAGGTGATATGACCAAACATCTCTGGGTCCTCCTGGCGGTTGGAATTAACGAACTTGACGGTGGAGAGTACACTCTTGCCCTTGTAGGACAGGAGCTGGAATATTGTGCCGTTTTTGCGACCGATCACAATACCACCCTCGACAAGGTTCAAAGAGGAGGGCACATCCTCACCCTTGACTTTGTAGGACCAGAAGGGAGCAGAGTCAGTGATGCCCCAAAGTGTCATCGTCGAGTCGTCGGAAATTGTGGCCAATGCATAATGGAGTACATCAAAGTCGAACGCGGCGATGGGCGAACCAGATGTGAAAACTTGACTGATCCTGTCGAGATCGGATGGGTGGACAGTTTCGTACATTCGTGAGGCCTCGAATACGTTTATGAGGTAGATGTGAGTATCGGACGCCAGCGCAAGGGTGTCCGGATCTTTAGGGTGCCACTTGACCGAACGAAGGGCGGAAGGACCGGTTGATGGTAACACCCGAAGTAAGATCCTTCCAGGGACATCGTCGGTTATGACCTCTGGTAACTCCCAGACCACGAAGCCTCCATCGGAAGTGACACCGGCAAGCCTGTTGCCGAATACGGCCATGTCAATGACCGACGTCGTGGGCGCGAACGTTTGCGGGAGCTGAAGGAGGGTACGATCACCACTCGAACGAGAAATGACACGAATGCGGCCCTTCGTCATGGCGTAAGCAACCCAGTGAGTGGCGCCAATGGTTGTGCCCGGCAAGAAGTTTGAATCGACCTTGACGAGGGCGATAGCAGTCGACTTGACGGAGTCTCGAGGGGCTTGGATCTCATCCAACGGCGATGCTACATCGAAGATGATTGACTGGGCTGGAGTGCTGTTGGATCGATTAAAGACAAATCTGCGAAAACGAAAATGGTGGAAACGCACATAGGGCTCTTTTGCTTGCTCCTACGCCCACTTTCTTGACCCTTCCAATTGCCACCACGAGGGACGGGTGAACTTTCCTTCTCTCGCTGCCTCTCAGCGGAATGTTGATCCAATGGAGAGTCATTATTCCTGCGTGGATTCTGGCGAGGCGGAGCCGATTGGAATGGCTGGGGCTTCGAAGGGGAAGAGCGGGGCGAGGTGACAGTCTGTTTAGGGACAGGCAAAGGCCTTCCATACTGTTGGAACTGATCGGGTTGATAAGCCTCCTCACCAGGGTAAGCGGGGTAAGGGGCAGCCTGTGGTTCTGGAGCAGCCTGGACGTTCTGGGGGAAAGGAGCTTGTCCTCGGGTGAGTTGGTCCATAATATCCTCGACGGACTTCCTCTTGGGATCGTTCCAGTTTTGATCAGGTCGGGGTGCTGGACTGATATCCGGAACTGGCTTTTTCTTGACTTGGGACTGAGTGGGGGGAGGGCCAGAGGTACTAGCCAGGGCATCGAATGGGGTAGAGAATTCAAACAACGCTTTGCGAGCGGGAGATTCGGCGCGTTGCTGCTGCCTCTGGGGGCCAGCAGGGTGAGGGGCGGGTTCAGGAATCTGCTCGGCGGGCTTGTATGTTTGGGGAAGATAATACTGATCTACTTCAGACCGCGGGGGTTGATCTTGAGGTTGAGGAGGTGGAATGAAAGGAGGCGAGGTAGAAACCGGCGCCGGCGCCGGCTGAGGAAGCGTCGTGGGAGGTTCAGAGAAGTTGGGAACAGGAGCGGTACTGAGGTTAGGAAAGTTAGGAACGGACTCGAAACTATCGGGAATGGTTCACAGAATGGACAAGCAAGAAAATGGGACGGAAACATACCCAGACATCAACTGATCCAGAAGAAGTTTGCCTTGGTCAGAAGAACTTGGGCTCTGAACGGCGTTCGCCCTCTGCGTGTTGGCAGATCCAGGGGGAGTAGGAACCTGGGTAGGTGCCTGTTGGACGGATTGAGGCGGCTGAGGCGGCTGTGGCTGCATGACGGGCATCAAAGGCGGGGCAACGTTCATCGGGGTGTGATTCGCGGTACCGGACACGGTACTCAAAAGAGAAAGCAAGGCATTTGTCGTGTTGTTCGTTGGTGGGGATCCGGTGGAAGAAGGGTTAGAACCGCCACCTGGGACGGCGTGGAGAGAACCAGGGGTAGCAGGTGCAGAGTTTGACTCGGTTGGATGCGTAAGCGTGTTCATGAACGGAGGCGGGGGGTAATTCTGGGGGCCGGCCGCGTTCGTAGTGAGATTTGAGAATAGAGCATCGATAGCGTTATTATTATTAACGTTGGGCGACGAGTTCACGAGAGCAGGATCAGATGGAGCGGCGGGCGCGGGATCTTCTTGTTGATTTGGGAGAACGTCGAAGGAAGCTCTCCTCGGAGGAGATGGTCCTCTGGAAAACACGATCCGCATAGGATCCATGGCAGATGAGAATGGGAGAAGTGAAGAGAGCTGGACGCGGACGGGGCGAAGAGTATCGCTCGTTATATCGCCTGGGTGTCGCGAAAACACACCCTATCCACGAGGCCCATCAGTCTGATCGCAAACAAACACAAACACCGGTCACGGTCACTTCCCTCCTGAGCCAAACTCAAAATACTCTCTTTATCTGCAACCACAATGTTCATCGTACGTGCATTCTCTCGCTTGCTCACAACCCAGCCTCACCAGACCAACTTCAGATGGAAGCAACCCCTGTCAACAACGCCAACTGCGGAAACGCGAACTGCAGCTGCGGCGAAAAGTAAGATCAGCGCAACCCCTTTATCCAGATATTCTTCTGACATCGTGTCAATCAGCTGCCAGTGCAAGCCAGGCGAGTGCAAGTGTTAGGCACCCTCGCCTGCTCTCATCCAAAACCCGTGTGATTACCATTCTTGTATGTAAACGAGCAGAATAGCAGTCGACGTCATTGATTTGATGGAATGGTCCATGCTGAGCCACAAGAAACAAGCAAGCAACATGAGTTTCGCCGCAAAGTCGGTGATAGAATTCGTGATGGGCGCCGCTCTCACCGAGATCTTGATATCGCTGCTTTCGCAAAGGGTCCAACACCTCCAGCCGTTGTAACAACTCGAGACTATTAGCCCTCAATCGCTCACACTCTTCGCCACCAAGTGCAGCGCAGTGACGCCGGATGAGCAAGGCCTGGTAGTGAACCAGCGACTCCATACACCCTTCGCCCTGATTATTAAGACGTCATATCCGGATAATATCCACTCACACTTGCTGGCTGCCTCCTCTTCGAGAAGCTCCTTGATTGCCTGGATCTCCCGCTTAAGCAATTCGGCGTCTTCGCCTAGGGAAATGTACGTGCAGTGCCTCGAGGTCAGCTGTGCATCACTCGCTTAAGGAGGAATCAAGCCTGCCTGAACCCACGAGCCAGCGGTGGTACACCCATACGCTCTGGTCCTCAGGATCGGTGTACATCGCGTTCCTCACTAATTCAAACTCTGGACCACGGAGCCCGAGTAAGCTACCCGTAACGTCCGGAGGCTAGAAAAGGATGACGCGGCGCACCTCCTTCCCGGGACTTGTCGTGATCTAGAGTGTTGCTTTCCCACAGGAGAGGATAGATTTTTGACCGTTGGTGCCACGCGCTGAAGTTGGAAAAGTTGGCCTCTATCTTCTTCGTGGTGTATGCAAACTCCTCAATGTCGGGTTTCTTGACCGGAATGCTGGCCAGAACGTATCTACGGTAGTTCCACGCGTGAACTGTGACTGAAGTTAGTGCGTGAAATTCGCAAGGGGCAATCCGTTCACTCACAATTTCGTGCATCCACATCCAGCACCTTCTCTACAACAAACAACTCCTGTTTCCAGTTCTTCATCCTCCACCCATGGGAATCGCCTCCAGGGCCGTCGGGTGTCTGCTCCAAACACCACCGCCGATGGTTCCAGATACAATACACCTTGGGGTGCGCCTTGAGTGCAATCGTGGTCATCACGAGGTCCTTTTCTAGGATCTCATTGATTCGCTCTGGCATGCTGTTGGGGAACACAGCGTTGAGGTAGATGTTACGTCGGTAGTTCCATACTGTGTAGAACTCTGGGTTGATATGCAACATCTTGGTAGTGAGATCTAAGGATTCCGTGCTCCAATCTTTCCTCTTTTTCTGCCTGGAGCGTCAGATGTAAGTTATAGATGGGTTAGTGTGAGGAACGGACTCGAGCTAAGACTTCGTCCGAAAGTGCAAGATATTCCTTGAGCTTAGCACGCTCTCGCTGTCTCTTCGCCTCGAGAGCAGCCTGAGACTGTTTGACTCGACTTACGCCGTGCTAACGAACTGTAAGCCCGACCTGTAGGATGTTGTGCTGCGCGCCGCTCACCATGGGAAGAGAGGGAAACCGGGTGGGCGCAACTGATCTCCTTCCGTTCCGCCATCCGGCAGCGCGTGTGTGATCGACTGCCTTGGACACGAACGAGACGAGAGAGATGGTCTCCGCCTCTCCCATCGATGCCCTTCGCGCCGACTTCCCCCTGACATTCCCCATCCCAACCCCTCTAAGTAGCTCGGATGTCGTAACCGTGCGAGACGCACAGCGCGAGGAAGACCTTCTGCGAAACCCATTCTCATTCCGAAGTTGGTGGATTGCGATCCAGGCCGCCAACGACTCCTTTAATTCTCGCATAAAAACCTCCAAAGAGGAACATGGGCCATCCGTTCTTGGTCCCCTTGCCCACCCCCTCGCTCGTACTGCACTGAAGAGGCTAACCTACTTATACGAAAGCGCTCTCGTTCACTTTCCTGCCTCTTTCAAGTTATGGAAGGCATACCTACAGACGAGAATGAACTACGTGTTGAGTTCACAAGTCGTGAAGAAGCGTGCTGGAGGGAGGAGGAAGTTTCCAGATATGAAGGACGCCTTGGAGGAAGAGAAGGAGGACTCGGATGAATGGACCGGTGGGTTGGACCCCATCGTTGGCTGGGAGGAGTGGAAGGCCCTCATCGCGACTTTCGAGAGGGCTCTCATGTGGTTGCCAAAAGTACGTCCTAATGATGTATCTCAAGAATTTTTACACTAATGTCTACGTGCTCGCTGTAGCTGCCGAGGTTATGGCTAATGTACCTCTCGATCCTCAGTCATCCCCAATGCCCAACAATCCTCTCCCACACACATGCACGACGCACGTATGACCGAGCCCTGCGCACTCTTCCACCATCTCTGCACGGCCGCATCTGGGTACGATATCTCCTCTGGGCTGAAACCAAAGGTGGCGCGACAATGGTCGCGGTCTATCGGCGTTACCTCGCCTTCGATCCCACTGTCACAGAACACTACACTTCCCTCCTCCTCGCTCCAGAAGAACCGGAACGCCGTCGCCCTCTTGAAGCTGCAAAACTTTACCTCGCCCTTGCGAGAAAGGCCGCTAGAGGCGAGTACACAAGTCCTGAAGGGAAAAGCCCATACCAGCTTCTCGGAGACTGGCTAGATATTGTGGAAAAACATGCAGAGGAGGTTGGTCTAGACGTTGAGGAGACGGAGGCTTCGAATGCAGCACTGAAGGACAAACCCGACCCACCGAATGGGAATGCCTTTCCCAACGGCCCCTCATCACCTCCATACGATGAAGACGAAGACCCGTCGAGTTCCCGAAAGCTTAACATCGAGTACATCGTTCATAAAGATGGCCTGGACGTGTACAAGGACCAAGCGGGTCGGCTGTGGACCGGGGTTGCCACGTACTGGATCAAGCGTGCCGAGTTTGACCGCGCGAAGGCGACTTTCGAAGCAGGAATGGTCGACGTATTGACGATCCGAGACTTTACTCAGATATTTGACGCATATGCGGAGTTCGGCGAGTCTATCATCAGCGCATACATGGAGTCCCTCGCAAACCCAGATGATGATGATGAAGAGGAGGCTGCAGAGACGGAACGGGAGTTAGATGTGAAAATGAAGGAGTTCGAGGAATTGATGGACAGGCGGCCGTTCCTGGTGAACGATGTGCTACTGAGACGGAACCCGAACGATATCCAGGAGTGGGAGAAAAGGGTTGCGATGTGGGGAGATGATGATGAAAAGGTTCGTCCCAGCTCTCTTGCACCCTGACTTTGGACTTGACTAACCACCCGTAATTTCGCAGGTGGCGCAGACGTATACCGATGCGTTATCCACGATCAACCCGCGAAAAGCCACTGCGAATCTTCACCGGCTCTACACTAACTTCGCCAAATTTTACGAGGAAGGTGGCGTTAAAGGTAAAGCGGATGGGGACCTGGAGAGTGCGCGAAAGGTGCTCGAGAAGGCCACCAAGGTTAACTTCAAGGCCGTTGAAGATCTTGCAGAAGTGTGGTGCGAATGGGCCGAAATGGAGATTCGCCACGAGTGAGTGAGAGGAAAGCGGTTCCGTTCGAACGTCTCTGGTCGGGCGGCGGGGGGGGGGGG
>Ga0307517_10013838_pt1 | contig 10915 bp, 13 predicted proteins | sample 23_EM_MG_FD_194515 | JGI IMG/M metagenome (GOLD analysis project Ga0307517, IMG submission 194515) | Populus trichocarpa ectomycorrhiza microbial communities from riparian zone in the Pacific Northwest, United States - 23_EM | ecosystem: Host-associated > Plants > Roots > Unclassified | place...
GGAACACCTACCGGAAGAAGCGACCACTAAAAGCTGTTGTGGTTGTGGTTTGTCTCTGGGTTGATAGTGGCCCCAGTTGACTCCACCTTTGGCGCAGTAGAGCTTAGGGTGAAGAGTGGCCCTGACAGCTGTCTGGCTTCCTGTGATTGCATCAAGGATGAAGATGTCCCTGTTTGAAGACCCAACTGCAATACTGTTGTTCCAGTATGAGAGAGAATATGGACAATCTTTCAGAGGAGTTGTGCGGGAGTACATCCCCCATTCTGCCAAGAGACCCTTGATCACCTCAACCTCCTGTGAGAGCTCTAGACTGTAGCACTCATACAGCCAAGATGAGGAAGGGGAAAATGGGAGGGCAGAATGATATAATTGGGAAGGAGAGTTGTGGATCATATCAAAATGTTCCAGAAGCAATCGCTGGCTGTCATTTGTCCACATGCATGAAACACCTGCCTGAACAGGAAACATTAGTATAAGCCTCAGCAATCAGTCTGCACAGCACTCACCAAAGCATACCACTGCTCAACATCATTCAAGGCATAAACTGCAACACCAAGATTCTCTGTGAGAGCAAGGACCTCAATCCAATACAGTAAATATCTGGTGAAGAACTCCTCAATTGCTTTCTGGACTTCCCCAGCATGAGAGCTACTGCTAGGGACCATCAGGAGGTGCTTTGACCAGAATCTACATGCATATTCCAAAGCTTCTCCAATGTGGACCTTCTTATGAGCAGAAAGGTCTGTGACCTCACTGAGAACAGCATAGTCATCCAGATTGCAGATGTTCCTCTTCAGCCTTTCCCCCATCAGGCAGAGGCATGAAAGCAGAGCCTCTTCATGATGAACTGCAGGCTCCACAAAGAATTGTTCATCCTTGCACCGGACTGGGTCCATGAGGAAGTCAGGGAATGACTTGTGGAAGGGTTGGATGGGGCCTTCTGTGCCCTCAGGGACAAGGAGGAGAGAATGGAGGGAACGAAGGGTGGTGGAGATGTTGGACACTCCCAGTAGCTCTGAAAGTGCTGTGATTGAAAGGGGGTTAAATACAAGTAACACTGCCCCAACCACAGTCCTGAAATGGGAGTAGATTTCCTCAGCATGTATATCCATGTCATCAACTGCCTGCTCTAGGACCTGGGTGTAAAGGAGGTCAATCCCAGACCTTCCTTCATGGGTGGTGTTTTGTGGGAGAGAAATGATCTGGTCCAGCTGTTCAGTGGGTGTGTGGTTCTTGGATCCAACTAATTTTACAACTGTTGAAGCATAGATGAAGAATCCTGCTGCCTTTTCACAGAGAATGTTGAGGTCTGATGGGTTTGGCCAATCTTCTGTGAAGTTACAGTCACTCCTAGTTTTGGCAATTTCAGCCAACTGAGTCCTGAAGAACAGCTTGATGTCACTATCCACTGAGGAACTTTTGACATCATGCAACCTTAGCACTTCTGTGATGGGTTGGAGTGACTTGAGGCGAAACCCAGATCGGATCCAAGGTTCTGGACGGCCAGTAATAAAGAACTTGATATTGGGAATCTTATCCACATAACGGGAGAGCACAGAAAGAAGGGTGGAGGCAGGCTCTTCATCCTTGCATTCATCAAGGGCATCAATGATGATAAGTGTCCGAATCCGGGTGGCTTTTAACGGATCAACAATGATCCTCTCCATTTGAGAACACAGAGACTCCTGTGCAACACTAGGATTGGCCTCCAGGACTCGGAGTAGCTCCTCTCGAAATGGAAGGTACCGATAGGCAAGCTGAAAGGCAAGAGTTGGAAAGATTGTTTGGAGATTGCTTCTATCCTCGAAGTCTCGCGAGCAAAAGAAGCTCGCCCCAAGCTTTCCATCCGTGAAGCAAGTCTCGGCAAACGTCTGGGCAATGGTTGACTTCCCGGTCCCTGCAAGGCCATCCAGCCAGAACACGTGGTGGTCCTGCTTGTCTTTCAGCCAATGTTCGAGCTGCAGGAGGACATCCGCCCTAGTTCCCCTGAGGCACCCCTGCCTGTTCCCGGAACGGTACCCGGCTCCATTTGTGGGATGCATGCTTTCTAGGAGACGACGATCCGAATCTCCCTATTTGAAGGTTACTATAGAGGCTGGGCCATAGGAGAGCAAGACTCACGATCGGTTGAAAGTTTTCTTTGTTGATGTCTCGTCGCAACGAAGTCTGGGCATATGTCAGCTACTGCGAGGGCAAGTCTTTTGGGAAACCAAACCTGGTAGTCCATCAAGGCATCCCGAATATCCTCTACGAGACCGTTAACCTTCTGTGCGTTCTCGGGGATTCCGAGGAAACGCGTGAGGCCCTCCTGGGCTGCCACTGAGCCCATAGATTGGCCGATCTCTTCCAATTTCCTGGAAATCCCCGGCGTACGTCAGACCCTGCTCTTAATATCGGAGAATGCAGGCTCACCGTTCCAGCTTCTTTGTCCTCTCCTCCTCATTGACGTCACCCGGAAAGATAGGCCCGGAGAGCAGTTCGGAAACCATTTTGACCCTGGGTGCCAACAATTCTATGGCGTGCTCGTTCACTTCCATTCGCTAGAACGGCCGTAAGAACTGCGAATCGGATGTGTGGGAAGAGGCCATACCTCGCAGTTGTCGAGAATAAAACAGAGAGATCTCGCAATAGATTTGAGCGGACCGGAGGCACTTGCAGAGTCCCTCACTCCACGGAACAATTCGACCGTGGCAGACGCAGTAGACTTCTGGTGAGATTTGTTCTCATCCACAGCAACGCCCGGTTGGACGCTTCCGTCGGGATGAAGGCCTTCCGATACGTGGTCAGGGACGATAAAGGTGTCTACGTCGTCCAAAGGAATGATCAGAGAAAGGACCAGAATGACCACGTTTACATACCATCGGGTTCCCCACCGTGCAAGCTCAGTGAAGGAGTGGATTCGGAGAGAGAGAACCATTCGACCTCTTGACTAGATCTGCTTCCCACCTCAATCTCACTGTCCGAGTGCGGATTCTGACCAGTGAGATCCCCTCCATCGTCGTCTGCCCCTCCCCCTTCTTGACCGTCGTCGTCTCCACGCGCTGGCGCAGATTCTGGCCCATCTGGCTGAGGAGGTGGACCCGTCGAAAAATCTGGCTCTCCAGCTGCGTCGGCTCTATCCCCTTCTCGGTCGTAACTTCCGCCCACTACGACGTGAGATTCTGGTTGCGGAAGCGAGCTCGTCGAATCGGCCCCCTCCCCACCGGGGTTGGCCGCCGTTCCGTCCGGTTTGGCTTTTTTCCCTGTTAGTCCGAGCCGGTGCTTGGCTTTCTTCTTCATTTTGGAGAACGAGCCTCGCATGTCGTCCATGTCGATGTTCGATCGGTGTGGGTGATGGTGCAATAGACGGTGGTGCGATAGCGGATGATTGACCTCGTGGTCTTGACTCTATTCCGTGCCGGCGCTCGGCGCGTTACAAACGCTTTATCTGCCGGTTCTTTCCGCTCAAGTTCTCGTGTCGGTCCTCCGTACCAGTCCTTTACACGTATGAAATGTATCAGTGTTTTATGGCTGAGTGCTCTGGGCGATTATACCAGGACCCCTGCGGTTTGAAGTCTAACTTATCGCCGCTTCGGCTCTGGGTGTTCCTACCATCATGACCTTGCACAAATTATACGAAAAGGGTTCGAAATCCTCCGTACGGAGGACGCGGACCACCTTCCAACCTGAACCCCGAATACCAAATGGATTACGAACGAGACTCGGTACACTGAGAACCTAGGGCATATATGATCACTAGAGTAAATGACATGGTCCCGAGCAACGCCTTCGGACTGCCCGCGATCACGGCCGAAGTCAGCACGGAAGGAGAGGACAGGAACGTGGGAATGATGCGTACGCGATGGCGGAGGATTACACTAAGACGAGGAGGGGGAGCATTTGGGACGTTCAACGCGTCGAGAGTGAGGTCGGCGAGAGGAGAAAGGAGAGTGCCAATCATCAAAACATCCGCCTATAGTGCCCAGGATTCCACGTCAACGTCAGCTGCAAGATCGACGGACACAATGTTCGCTCGTACCTCTGCGAAAATCCACGGTGACACCCCCCCCCCCCATGGACCTGCAAAAGCTTGGAGCGGGCGGTGGTTGCGTTTACGATGAAAGCCATGTCGAGTGGAGAGGATTGAGGGTGACACACAACTGGCGCAGATGCATATCGCAGACTAGTGAAGAACGGTAAGAGCGGGTGTGGCACAGGTTGATGACAATGGCAACACTTGGACGATACAGATCCAACTAGTCATGGCCAGCACGGTCCGAATGGGATAGGTGGGAGAATACGATGGGAAGATACTGACAGAGAGGAACTGCTTAACCAGAGCCTCTGGGGTGTCTGCACGGCAGTGCATTGCTGGATACGGCGTGGGTTCGGAATTACAAAACACACGGTTGGTGATATCGAAAATGGATTCCATGTCAGAGTTGTCGCCGTAGGGTTCGGATACCGTAATCGGGATACATGTCAGACTTGACACAGGTACATCTGCGATGGGTGAAGAAGTTGGGGGAGAGCTTTGGCACCAGATCTTCATCCCCAAGTTCTGGGATCACCACGGGACTTCCAAGCGAACTATCGAACCACCCAAGTATGATGTCGCAGAGCTTTCGACCGGAACGGCCCGGATGCGGCGTGCGAGACGATCTTGGGGCGAGCCTCGCAATGGCCAGAATGACTTCCGTGTTCGTGGACATCTCGAACATCCGGGAGAGACATCCCGGATATTATCCCGACTGGTGTTCTTGTTCTGGAGCGGGGGCGGCTGGTTGGATATGGTCAACCCAATGTGATCGCTGGAGCCGCTCCCATCGACCCCGTCACCTGCCTAGACCATAGGGACTGCTGGGACCCAATCTCGCGCGCCCCAGCCGCCCATCAGACCGCCCAGGATACCTCCTGTACCCGCTGTTGACACGGGCCGAGAAGCGAAGGATAAAGGAGAGGGGTCGATCGTGGGATGGAGTGGCAGCGGGAGGGAGCAAAAGAGGGAACCGGATGTGGTGGAACCTGCGATACGCTGGCGATAACTTCATTGAACTCGGAAAGAGAGTAACTGAGGAGAGCGGCTTGAAGTGTGAGGGGCAAACGTGAAGAGATAGAAATGCCGGGTGACCATTCCGTTCATCCTGCGCCGCCGATGAATTGATTGACAACAGATCCACCTGTCTCGACTTGGGCGCAACAGTTGGGCGTCGATCCACCGCTTGCCCAACATGGGGACGAACACGGCGAGGATGGAAGGGACCAAAGTGCTCTGGACGTGGAAGATCGTGGGCTGTTCCATTGAGAATAAACAGCGTCGCCACCGGAGGGCCTGTGTTCTCGGGCGACTGGCGGAAATCTTGAGGAATCGGAGCTCACTTCATCGGGTTCGAGCTTGTCCTCAACATCGATAATGGTAATGGACGTGACCGTGGAGAACAGACCGGCATTATCCCTGAGAAAACGAGTTCAGCACACCACGACAGAGGTGGATGCGAAAAGGGACTCACTCAAGGTTTCATAAATCCACGACGGGACCCGTTGATCTAGCGTTTGAACTTGTCGTAGGACCCTGCGTGGGAGATTTGGGAGGAACGGCGATACCTTGGGCGTGGTATTCTTCAAACTGGGGACGAAAAACGCGGTTGACAACGAGAGCTCGAAATGTTGAGATGAAGGAATGGGTCAACCAAACGCACGTTCTTGGGCTGATGGTCGCTTCATCCATGTGGTACGAAGATCTGCGAAGGAAGAATGTGCTTGACAATGGAGAGAGTCCAGTTTGGCCTAACCAGAGGGTGTAAGAGTGTGTGCGGCGCCGATCCAAATAGGTGAACGAGAACGCACCATGTAGTATCACCGACGATCACCGATAGGGATGTAGAGACGCTCACCGGCACTGGTCACCCCTTCACATGCCACTGGTGTTTCGCAAAGCCAGGGGTCGGAGACGGCTGAGTTTGAGGCTATCGCCGTGGAAGAGCCTCATTCGGGGCGCGGCTCTTTGTTCCTGTCCATCTCCCGTGGTCTTTCACCTCCGGGGATCGTTTCTTCCCAACGTCTCGATCCCTGGGTTTCGGAACCAACCCTTTGTCTCCCCCGACACCAGGACCGGTTTAGGAATCACGATCGACGCGTCTACCTCAAATCCACTTCAGCAGGTCGGGGATTTGACGGATGCCGCGCGGCGCTCACCGTCAGCAATCCATCCAACATATATCCCGTTCTGGGTGCGACTGATTCCCCCCTCCCGACATCGGACGCCGTCCTCACCCCTCCACTCAGCTCGACTCTCTTCGTCTCCCGCGGTCAATCGAGCGCGACCCTCCCCCGGAATTCCTCCCGGCTCCTCGTAGCACATCGTGGGGAAGCAACTATCAGTCCATAAGCGTGCGTCTGATAGGGCCCGCCCTTCGTCCTCAATCCTTTACTGACACGTTGTTTTCTTTTCCAGCCTGGAGGATGCAATACTCAAGGCATTGCCATCTCTCTTTCCAAACCTCCTTGGGACGGCCAGCAGCGCCCGCGTCGAGGTTTACGGCAAGTTTCAGTGAGAAGCTGACGAGTACAGCAGCGACTTTATGAAGAAATACGACGGGGACTTGAACACCACCTTGATCCCCGTGAGCATCCTTTCTTTCTCTCGTATTTACCTCGATCGCGATTCTAACTTTGCGGGGGGTAGTCCGGTTTGTTCTCCGCCGTCACGTCCGCTTTCATTGTCGACGTCCAAAACAACCTACAACCTGATTACCAGCAAACGAATTACCAGCTCCTCACAATTATGGCCAGTGTCTCGCTAAGGAACGTCCCAACCGGTGAAAACGCCGCTATCCCTCAATGTACCGGCCCCGATCCCACCGTCGTCCACTTCCAAGTCATCCTCTACTTCAGCTTGGCCGCTTCCCTCCTCGCCGCTCCGGTTCTTTCCGCTCAAGTTCCGAGCCCTCGCGTCGGTTCTCCATACCAGTCTCTTATATGTATGAAATATACCAACGTTTTATGGCTGAGTGCTCTGGGCGATTACCTACACCTGTATCCTTGCGATTTGAAGTCTGAGTCGTCGCCACTTCGGCACGATGTTTCTACACAAATTGTACGAAAAGGAGTCGAGACCTCCCGCATGGAAGACGTGGACCACCTTCCAAGCTAAACCTCGCGCAACTGGGAACACCAATCGGATTGCAAACAAGATTCGGTATACTGAAAACATACAGTGACTGCGCAGGACCATCGAGGTAAGTGCCAAGGTCCCGACTAACATCTACGGGCTACCCGTGACCATGATCGAAGCCAGCGTGGAGGGAGTACAGGATAATGGGACCTATTATCGATGATGTGTACACGATGGTGGAGGATCACACTGAGGTGGGGGGAGGGGGATGTTCAATATGTCGAAGAGAGTCGAGAGTGATGCTAGCGAGAGGGAAAAAAGGATGTTAACCACTAATACACCCGTCCACAGTGCCGAGCGTCCTACGCCAACGCCGGTCCCCGGGTAAACAGACACGACGTCTGCCCGTACTCCCCAAAGAGTTTGTAGTGATGCTCCCCCCATGGCCTTGAAAATCTTCGGAGAGAGTGGTGGTTGCGTCTGTGCTGAGTCAAAACTATACCGAGGTCTTCGGTTCACGCATGACCAGCACGGGTGCGCGCTGCAGATCAGCAAAGAACAGTGAGAGCGAGTTTGGCAAGTTGATGGACAAATGGCTGGTGACAACGAGACCACTTGGATAATACAGTTTCATAGCTGGTCACGGCCAGCACGATCTGAATGGAGATAGGTGGAAGGATATGCTGGGAGGCTTGGAATTACAGAAGACACGGTCGGTGATATCGTATCGGGAATGGATTCCACGTCCGAGTTGTAGGGTTCGGATATGATCGGATACTTGTCAGACTTGACACCGATACGTCTGCGTGGGGTGACGAAGTGAGGGGCTAGATTTGGCGCTGAAATGTGCTTTATCCCCGAGTTGTTGGAATCATCGCAAGGCCTCCAGACGAACTATTGAACCACTCAAGTATGGTGTCGTAGAGCCCTTCCATAGAAACGGCCTGGATGCGGCGTGCGAGACGATCTTGGGGGATGAACCTCATAATGGCCAGAGCGACTTCCACTTTGACGGATGTCTCGAACGTCCAGGAGAGGTATTTCGAATGTTATCCCAGCCAGGCGTAGAGCGGGGATGACTTGTTGATCTGATATGGCCAACTCGATGTGACTGGTGGAGGCGTTCCAGTCGACCTTGCCACTTGACCAGACCATAGGGACCTTTGGGATGCGGTCTCGTCGCCCGAATCGATTCCCATGTCGATCGAGATACTTCTTACATGGAAGAGGGAGAGGGGTCAATTGTGGGATAGAACGGCAACGGAAAAGAAGGAAAAGAAGAGACCGAATGTGGTGAAACCTGTGACACGCTGGCAACGACTTCGTCGAGGTCAGAAAGAGAGTAGCTGATACAAAAAGGGCGACTCGAAGTGTAAAGGACAAACGTGACGAGGTAGAAATGTCGGGTGATCATTCTGCTCATCTTGCACCGGCGATGGATTGATAACGGTACCGCGTGGCTCGACTTGGATGCGACAGTCAAATGTCGGACCGCTGCTTGCCTAACATAGCGGCGAACGCGGCAAAGAGGGAAGCGACCGAGGTGTCTTGGACGTGGAAGATGGTGGACTGTTCTATTGAGAATAAACGACATCAGCACCGGTTGGGGCGTTCTCAAGCGAGGATTGGTTAAAACCTTGAAGAATTTATAGCTCACTTCTCGTGAATCGGGTTCGGGCTTGTTCTGAACACCGACAATGGAAACGGGCGCGACCGCGAAGAACAGACCGGCCTATTCCCCAAGTTTGGAATATCACGGCAGAAGTGGACGCGAAAAACTTGACTCACAACATCAGCGTGGTGCTCAAGGCTTCATAAATCCACGACCGGACCCGTTGATCCTGCGTTCGAATTTGTCGTAGGACCCGGCGTGGGCAATTTGGGAGGAGTGTTGGCTACATCTCAGACATTGTGTCCTTCGAACTAGAAACTAAAAACGCGGTCACTGGGGGTTGACAACAACTTAATATGAAACGCTGAGAGACGCGGTCGACCAGACGCACGCTTTTTGGCTGATGGAAGGTTGCTTCTTCCGTGCGGTACAAACATCCGAGAAGGAAGGACATGCTTGACGGGCTACCAGAAATGAAGAGAGTCGAGCTTGATCGGAGGACGCAAGAGTGAGGACGGTGTCGATCCAAACAGGTGAACGAGAGGGTGGCTCCACGGAACTAGCAGACTGGGGAATTTCTGGTCGCTGAAGAGATCCCGCATATATGGGCCAGGTGGACCAAAGGACAGATCTTAGGGACATCCCTTCATGGTAGATTGAACTTGAACGCAACCACGAGCACGAGAGAACGGGATCACCGACAGGCTTCTCCACGGTCCGGCTCTCAATCACAGTGTTCCTCCGTTCACACAATCCCACTAGTAGTCCGCTCACATATTTCTTCACGGTTGCGGTCACCGCATAGCGCGTGTGTATTTGTTCAACCCTCCACCACCCTGTGTTCGACAGATAGTACCTAGTTACAGTGGCAACCTTCTCCAGCTCATGCGTGCAGATGAGCCCCCCGCGGAAAATCGCAATCCTATGCGGCGGACATTACTCGTCAAGTTACGTGGTACATATGTCCGCCCCTGGCCCCACGAGTCAGACGATCACAGCTCGGACGGGAGACCACAGAAAAAGAAGGTACGAGTGGATTTCCCCTCGTTAGGTCCACGTTATGTGCGTTTCACGAGCTGCGCGGACTTGATGCATTGGTGGCAGGGCCATCCATGTGTTCGAAATCTAATGCTGTAAACATAAGTTGCGGAAGCTAAAGCATGTGTCCTCATCTACAACGGCGCTGTTCAGACAGCCTTCAATTTACGGACGGCATAGAAAGACGCACCACCATTTTTTTTAGTCTTCGACGTCATCTAGTTTTCATCAAGAGTAGGATGACGAAGTCGTACTCGGCCCAGAATGACGATAGCACTTTGAGTGATTGGCGGTTGTATCCGTGACGTTGTTCGCGAGGCTCGTATCCGTGACTGACGAGGAAACTGTATCGGGCGATCGGGAGTGGAGGAGGGGAGAGCTGGTACTGTTCACTCCATGATTAACACTTGGAAAACAATGCGGTGAACCTACAGGTGGACATGCTTCGACCAAAGCACCATCCGCAGCAAGCCCGCCACATCACCAATACACAACTCTGTTACCTGATTCCAATCACACTGCTGTTCCCTCTGTTGTAATTACCATCCATTATACTATGTTGTGGGTGGGTAATTCCATGATGAGTCTGAATTTATCTCAGGTCTTCCTGTGCTGATCCCTTGTATGTTGGTGACTCTAGTGCTCTCTATTATTGTCTCATTGTTCCACATACTCAAATACTGTCCCCTCCCAACCACTACTGTGTATATTGACCATGCTTAGTGATTTCTGAGAATTGTCATTAACACCAGACACCCAATTAACTTTGAGTTAGACACTGTGCTTGTCAAGAAATGAAATACTTAGTACAGAGAACTTGAGGCATAAGTAAAGAAAATACATGTTCTTCATATAGGCCTACTAGAGAGACACATGGCTGAAGTCAAGAATCACTACCTCTTTTGACTTGAAAGAAACAACAAGATAATGGCCATCCCACTGCACATGAATCGCCTCCCTAAATCTCTCAGGTAGCTGAACAACTACCTTCCCAGTGGCTGTATCCTTCATCCTGGACATACTGGTTTCCCATACCTTGTTATCGTTGAGGTGGAGCATCTCTGGGGGAGCTCTACTACCTGGAGATAGGACAGGAAGTGAGCCTGGAATCCCAAAGTCCCATCTCACAATAGAGAAACCCTCTGATGTAGAAAAAACAACCCAAATTTTTG
>Ga0307517_10013839_pt1 | contig 10915 bp, 10 predicted proteins | sample 23_EM_MG_FD_194515 | JGI IMG/M metagenome (GOLD analysis project Ga0307517, IMG submission 194515) | Populus trichocarpa ectomycorrhiza microbial communities from riparian zone in the Pacific Northwest, United States - 23_EM | ecosystem: Host-associated > Plants > Roots > Unclassified | place...
ACTAAACGCGGGGCAACATTGTGGACGTGTTTTTGAATTATCCCTGTAATATGTTGCGACGCGTTAGTCACGCGTTTCGGGTTTGGGTCACGTCTCGTAGCCATACACGTGCCCCAAAGAGCCATTTGTCAGCCCAGTGGACCGTCCGCCCCTTGCCGGAGGGGCGGAAATTCGAAATCCGGAACTTTCTGCAAGCGGCATCATGACTTTCGGACTTGAAATCCACCCCACACTCTCCAAATATCACCCTGCTTTCATTGTCCATAATAATCTCCAGCACTTATCCTGTTCTCTTCCCAATGCTTTTTTGCGTTATGTGTTTACGTCTCGAAAGGCGACGTCAGGAGAATTATTTGGAACGGCCTTGGCCATTATCGTTACCGACTTTCCTACCCTTCAGATCCCCTGGCGCTATCAAAATATACTTAGATTCTCTATGCGCGAGGGTGACTCAAATATCACATCTCACGAACTCATCCATAAAACAGACACGGGATTCTGTGAAGGGCGTCGTACGGGATACTCTCTGAGTTGACCCTGTGCTGTCACTGTAACCCTAACATGTCCCCACTGTCGCTATTCCTAATGCTATACTAATGCTCACAGACACTGCTGTGGTTCTCGGATTTTAGGGTTTCGTTGTGCGCACCCACAATGAAGGTTACAAGGTTTCTTCGTATGTTGGGCCCGTTTTTCATGTCCGGTGTGGCAGGTCTCGAATGTGAGCGGTTTCTCAGAGGCTCTTGTTATGTTCTTCCTCTGTGAGACCTTGGGTTTGTTCAGACTGAATAGCAGTGCAGCGATTTACTGTCGTCGGAAGGATTTATTTGAAATATTCCCCATTTATTCGTGTCAACAGCTCTTCGCGAATGCTGTCGAGACAGAGTGTACAGCTCCAGTGAGCCTCTCTACCTCTACCTTCCCTTTATGCCTAGTTGTTCCCATCCCTTGTTCTGTAACTTCAAAAACCACCAAGGTCATTTTATTTACAGACCAAGTGTTGTCGCTAGATCAGAATCTTACTTTAAGTTCGTACAATTGTCAATGTGTTGCAAATGTCTGACCGCTTAAGAAAATGGCGGATGTTCCGCCGAGCGCTAAACGCATTAATGCATTGTCTCATGGCCTAAATTCGTAAATTTCAATCAGATAGGTCGAATCATCCGTAGGTAACTCCTACCAAATCACTACTACCACCACCATCACAAGAAGATCATCGCAGCAATGCAAATGAGCATCAACCCCAGTGTTGGTAAAGAGTGGATAGGGATAGTTTTTGTACCAGTATTATTCGCCGTACTCGTGGAGGTCGACGATGGCCCGATAGTTGTTCGCGGAATGGTTCCAGTTGGGGTTGGAGAAGGAGCCTGGCGCTGGTTTTTCTCCGCGAACCCGACGCTATACTGAACCGTCCCATCCGCAGACATGGCCGCAGCGAGTTGTCTGAAAGAAAAAAGAAAGAAAAAACAAAGCATCAGACGCCATCCAAAGTGGGAAAAACCGTCACGAACGTGTAACAATTTCGCAGGAATGGCGCTCCAACCTTTCCGATCGCCTGTGTGGCACCTCCAGTTACCACGCCAGTGAAAACTCCACGGGATGCCTGAAGGATAGTATCGCGCTCGGTAATCGTGAACAGTTTGCCGCCGAAGGTCAATGAGATCGGGAACGTCGATTTGCACGGAATCGACCACTGCGTGTCCGAGATGGCCTGGGCTCCGGGGGTGCCTGAGTAGATTTGACGGGCAACATCGTTGGTTACCTGGATGCCAGTATCTGTGAAGCAAGTAATGGATAATCAAATTATAACAAAGAGGAATGTGCACGAACGATAAATGTCGATACTGGCGAGGGCACCCGCCACGCCTTGATTCGTTCCATCGGCCAAGTACATGATCGTGTCGATTGGTATGGACCATGAGGTGTTGCTGGATGCGGGGACCATCACGTTGGTGAAGTCTCCAGTGAATCTGTGAAATATGGACTCAGATGACCGATACAGTGGATCTTGAGCGGTGCTCACGCCGCCTGATCAACGGCACCCATCGTCAAGATTCCATCCGGAACGGGATCGTCAAAGTGATTCAACTCGATGCCGAAGACTGCGCTAGTAAAGTTGGCTCTGATTGAAAGAAAGGGTCGACAATCGTGATACATTTACGATGCAGGGACGCTGAACATGGACTCACGGTAAAAATTTGTGAATCAAACCACTGTTTGGAATGATGACTCCATAACCGAGAATCGCACGTGCGCCGGGGGGGAAGAGGTCGCTCGTCACGCTTGGATCTGTTAAGACAACTGGATGCAAAAAGGTATATCGATTGGCTGGGGTAGGGAATAACACATGGATGTACCTGAGGCATTATACGTAAAGGGCGGGGCAGTCGTTGCGGATTGAAGCTTGCATATCTCGCTTGCAATACCACCTGTGGTAGTTCCTCCTGAGATAGTCGATATATTGGCGGATGCGTTACCGGGGGGCGTGTAACTTGAGGAAGCGACTTGGTTATAGCTATGTCCAAATATATCAGGGGGAGTCGTTAGATCTCCCGATTGATAATCATGCGCACAACGATGGGTCATTGACACCTTCCGGAGGAGTTGCCACTGAGATACGGTCCTGCGAAAGGGAAACAGCCATTTGAATCTCCTGAGCAGGTGTGCCTATCGCATAGAATTATGATCGAGTGGGGCCAAGCGGGGAAAAAGCGACGAAGACCAACCCATTAGGACAGTTGCCTATTACTTCATCGGTGGAGAGCACACAAGTTAAAAAGATGAGAACTCACGAGGTAGGCCAAGTCATGATTGTTGATCATCCGCACAGCGAGAGCACCCTGGCGCGCGCGCCAGGAGGCTCATTGGTGCGAATGAACCATCCATCGACTGTACCATGATTCCCTTGACATATTCGATGTTTATGACTAGAGAGAAGGTCAGCGCGCACTGGGAGAAGCTGGAGAACATGACGGAGGAGAACGGCACTGGAAGCGTCTGCAGTGCTGTGAGGAACTTACGTGCTTATGTAGGATGTACAGATGTCACGTTGCAGCGATTGTGATAATCAATGGGGAATCATCGTTGGTCCAAAGCTTCGTGAGAGATTAGATCCCCATCTATATCTGTTTATTCGACGGTGATGTGGTGTGCATCTCTCTCCCAAGTAGTCAACGGACTTGTGGCAGGAACGTAAACGCCAAGGAAAGGAGAAGGAACGCCCAGGGTGAGATTGATATTTCAATAACTCTGAGGTCTGGCGAATAAACGGTATTCAACATTCAATGTTGAACACTTGACAGAAGCAAGAACGATACTGTATCCTGCAACCGCAGAAGCGTGTGTTCGCTGCGCATCGCTAACGACAGGACTCCAGGAGGCAACCACGAGAAAGCCTTGCATAACCGTAAACTGCAGAAGTCTGAGAAACTTGCAACTACATTAGGTTTTAACCATGTGGTTAATTTACGACCGTCTGGCAGAAAAGGTGACAGCAGGCCGAAGATAAGACAAAAGTAAAAGGCAGCCCGTGTGAGTTCTTGATCGGCACTGTGTGAGGCTGATGGTAGAGTATAAATAGTTCACCAACAATTTTTGGGTCAAACAATTGCAGATGGTCGGCTCGATGGGAATTCAACGAAAAAAGAAAAAGAGCAGCACATAAAGACAGGGATCGAGGATGAGTCTGTGGTGCCGATGCAAAAAAAAGAACAGGCGCCTATTCAAGATTCGTAGAATTTGCGAATCTGGCGTAGTTTCCTCGAGCACCGGCGGAACTTATGAGACGCAGGAGAAGAACATGATATCTGCGCTTGCTAAGTCGCCGGTTCAAAATCGCAGGGGTTCAGGTGAAAATAGTATGGATGGATGCCCGTAGTAAAGGACATCGAGTCAATGTACCGCAAGACTTTGAAAGCGACAAAGTCCGAAACCTCCGACCCCAGTCCGTCACATCCTCTTCTGTGAACGAATGAACGAACAAAGCGTTTGAAGCTACGATTGAAGCCCACGACAGGGCGCCCTGACCTGCGCATTAATTATGCAGAAGGGCACCATACACCAGAAAACAGAGCATCGACAATGCAGCGATGTTCCCATGTCCATGAAAGCTGATACGTCATGCATAGGCAGGGAAACTCTGCATGGAGAAGCGACGTCAAAGCATCCAATCCACAACAGATATCACGATGAAGTCAGATTACAGAGCCCACGACGTCAAGAAAAGCACAAAGGTGGCATGCTAAAAGCAGCGCAAATGGTAACTGCCACAGGTCCATCCTCATCAGTTTTGGAACTAGAATGGGCATGTCAGGCTCAAGACAACCCACGAAATTTCATTAAATGATGGATTGACGACGGGTTACGCACCTGATACAAAAGTTCCTTGAGGAACAGTGTTCGACAAACGGGTTGAGCGATGGCGGTTGTGCACTGAGCGTGATTTTGATATCTTGTCATTCGAAGATGCTAGGCTGTCAACCATGTGGAAATGGAGAGTATCAGCGATGGTGCGGCACAGCAATAGAGTAGGAACGTATATTCCTAAACAAAAGCCCTTCAATCCACTTCGGCCAAGAACGCTACACCCAAGCTTGTATAAAATGCGCCGTAGGTGGCAAATAAGACTTATGTGAAACGTCATTCCAAACGGGATACCCAAGTTGACGAACTCCTTGCTGTGGGAACATCGGTTGTGCTCGTTAAAGGCGCTCCGTGAGACTCGTCGATTAAAGCATCCATAGACCGATAGAGGGTGGCGAGACTAAATGTTGTGCCACTCGAAAGGGGAGAAATGCGTTGTGGAAGCGAAGAGTGGAAGTCGGGTAAGGGTAAAGTGGGTGGGGGGTTTAGAACGATCATTGACGGAAAAGGGCAGTGGTGATGGTGTCTCTTGGTGGCAAGGAGGAATGAGCACCGCACTTCGCACCGACCCGCCGTCCGTCTCTCTTTTAGCACCTCTTTTTTTTGTTGCGCGTTCGCTTTCTGTCGTCGGGTGTATCCAAGGCTGGTACTCGAATCTATCTCTCTGAGTGTTTAAAACAAGTCGTGAGCTACCGAACACATGTGGAATGAATAGGACTGCATATAAAACCAAGGGAAGATGTGGTAGCAACTTGCAAGAGCGGGCAAGGAAGAAAGTCATCTGACCATAACAAACAAAAGCGATTTCAAACTCCGAGTAAGATCATGACTTTTGAACACAGGGTAAAGCGTTGGCCACCGCCATTGACCACTCCATACCCTATCCTTCTCCTTATGGCACCCCCACCTTCCAAAAATCACCCCTCTTGAAGCGCCACGAGCGCCTGTATATAAACAGGAAAAGCATATGGTGATGGAGGGGGCAGGTAGAAAAGGTGCCCTGGAGCCTGGAAGGAAGTCGTCCAGAGTACGTGGGAGTTCGACGATGAATGAGAGTGTAGAGATCCTGCTAAATGTCTTATACCCCTCTTTAGGTTCGCTTTCATTGTCCATAATCATCTTTGGCGCTTATCTTGCCCAGGCTGTTTTACGCTATGCCTCTACATCTCGAAAGGCGACCTCGGGAGAATCGTCCTTCGTTCTTTGGACAGTCTTGGCCATTATCGTCCCCAAATATTCCTACAGTCCAGATGTAAAGGCATCGCCTGTTTGTATTGAAAATTAACTTGGGTTCTCGATGCACGAGAGTGAGCGCATGCGTGATTCCCAAATATCATGTTTCACAACTTACCCATAACACAGGCGCGCGATTTTGTGAACGGCATCGCATAGGATATTCTAGGAGTCGACTCTGATATTCTTATACCCCCAAGATGTAGTCACAGTTACCATTTTCATATTCATATTCTAACCCCATCCTCAGTCTCTCTTGGGGCCGACACCAGCATCCACCTTTATGGCTGTAACTTCCCACCCGCCTCCCTTCATCTTGAAAGGCGACGTCAAGAGAATGGCCCTTCGCCCTTTGGACGGCGTTGGACATTATCGTCCCTGACGATCTCCCACGCTTCAGATCCAAAGGTATCGCCCGGCCATATCAAAATCTACTCGGATTCTCAATGCGCAACAGCGAGCGGGTGCATGATTCCCAAATTTCACATTTCACAACCTGATCCATAGCACGGACACGGGATTATGTGAAGAGCATCGGATACTCTATGAGTTGACTCTATGTTCTTATAACCCTGACATGTCCCCACCGTCGCCATTCCTAAATCTATTTTAGTCACTACATGAACTGCTGTCGTTCTCAGAGTGGGGTTTCGTCGTGCGCACCTGCAACGGAGGACACAATATTTTCTCGTATGCTGGGTCTGTTTTACATGTCCATTGTGCACGTGGCAGGTCTCGATCATGAGCGGTGTCGTAGAGGCTTGGTATGCTTTTCCTTAGACCTTGGATTTTTTCAGACTGAATAGTAGTGCGGCGATTCATTGTCATCGGAAGGATTTATGCCTCTTTGATTTTTATCAACGTCTCCACGATCGCTCGTCGCTCTGTTGAGACAGAGTGTACAGCTCCAGTGGGGCTCTCTTCCAATTATCTACCCCGACCTTTGCCTTCATGCCTAGTTGTTCCCACCCCTCTCCTTGGTGGGTAGTATCTAGCGTAAGTCTTACATATTCCCTATTGGCCTGCCAGCATAAGTCGCATGTCTTTTTTTACCATTTTTTCTGCTTATAACTCCTTCCCGAGTTACCTTGTCATCACTTGTGTCTACCAGTTCAAGCGAACCACCATCAACCACAAACTTAAATATCACCCATATCCTTTTCCTTACACATTTATTTTGTGCGGAGGAGTGCGCCGTAGTCATGTGTCTATTTGTTGGGTGTTGGGGGTAAGCCTTACTTTTGGTACATGAACCCTTCTTCGTACGTTTTATATGATTCTTCCCATTTCCATCTTTATTGCGTCTCCTTATCCGCTGCCGTCCTATCTTGACTAACTAGTAACCAAATCACGGTCACTACCACCATCACAACAAGATCACCGCCGCAATTGAAACGAGCATCAACCCCAATGTTGGTAAAGAGTGCTTAGGGATAGTTTGGGTACCACTGTTGTTCGTCGCACTGGCGGGGGTTGACGATGGCCGGATAGTTGTTTGTGGAATGGTTCCGGTTGGGGTCGAGGAAGGAGCCTGGCGCTGGCTTTTCTCCGCGAACCCGACGCTGAACTGAACCGTCCCATCCGCGGATTTGGCCGCCGCGAATTGTCTGAAAGAAAGGATCAGACGCCACCCAAAGTCTATGATAGGAAAAAACTGGCACGAACGTGTAAACATTTCGCAGGAATGGCGCGCCAACCTTTCCGATCGCCTCTGTGGCACCCCCAGTTACCACGCCAAGGCAAACTCCAGGGGATGGCTGAAGGATAGTATCGCGCTCGGTAATTGTGAACAGTTTACCGCCAAAGGTCAATGCAATCGGGAAGGTCGAGCTACACGGAATCGACCACTCCGTGTCCGAGACGGCTTGGGCGCCTGGGGTGCCTGAATAGATTTGACGGGCAACCTCATTTGTTACCTGGATGCCAGTGTCTGTGAGGCAAACAGCAAGTTCAGCTAGGAGCGCGAATAATCAAAATACGACAAAGGAATGGTGTACGAACGATACATGTCGATACTGGCGAGGGCGCCCGCCACACCTTGACTCATTCCATTGGCTAAGTATGTGATTGTGTCAATTGGTATGGACCATGGGGTGTTGCTGCTGGATGTAGGGACCATCACGTTAGTGAAGTCTCCGGAAAATCTATGAAATGCGGACTCGGATTACGGAAACAATGGATATTGAGCGGTACTCACGCAGTCGGATCAACAGCACCCATCGTCAAGATTCCATCCGGAAAGGGATCGTTGAAGTGATTCAACTCGATCCCGCAAACTGCGTTAGTAAAGTTTGCTCTGATTAGGAGTAAACGTGGTTAATCGTGATCTATTCACGATGCAGGGACGCAAATTGAACATGGACTCACGGTAAAAATGTGGGAATCAGCGAGGTATTTGGAGGCGAATCCTTGGGCGCGTTCACTCCATAGCCGAGAATCGCACGTGCGCCGGGAGGGAAAAGGTCGTTCGTCACGCTTGAATCTGTCAAGACAACTGGGTGCAAAAAGGTATATCGATCGATTGGGATAGGGAATGACACGTCCACGTACCTGAGGCATTATACGTAAAAGACTGGGCGTTCGTTGCGGATTGAATTGTGCATGTCTCTCCCGCAAAGTGACCTGTGGTGGATTGTCCTGAGATAGTTGAGATACTGGCGGATGCAGTACTGGGGGTGTAACTTGAGGACGCAGCTGGGTTGTAGCTACATCCGAATAGATCAGCGGCAGTGGTTAGATGTCTGATTGACAATCATACGCACAATGATTAGTCGTTGACACCTCCCGGAGGAGTTGCCACTGAGATATGGTCTTGCGAAAGAGAAACAGCCATTTGGATCTGCTGAGCAGGAGTGCCTATCGCATAGCATTATGATTGAGCCGAAACCGAGCAAAGAAACAGCGACGAAGACCAACCCATTTGGACAGTTGCCTATGACCATGACCTCATCGGTGGAAGGCACACAAGTAAAACGATGAGAACTCACGAGGTAGGCCAAGTCATGATTGTTGGTCATCTGCACAGCAAGGCCGTCCCCAGGCGCACGCGCCGCGAAGCTCCATGGTACGAATGAACCGTCGACTGACCGCACCATGATTCCCTTGACATATTCGATGTTTATGACTAGAGCGAAGGCCAGAGCGCACTGGGAGACGCTAGAGAACATGGTGGAGGAGAACAGAGCTGGGGTCGCCTGCGGTGTTGTAAGGAATTTACATGCTGTTCATTTGAAACGCCGAATACCAAACTCTAGTAGGGCAGGTATTAAGCCTAGAACATCTCGTTTTGACACTTCCGTAAGGGATTAGATTCTTATTGCATCTATTTTTGTTCGGCGGTGATGTGGTCCGGTTTCTCTCCGGAGTCGTCAACGGACTTGGAGGCAAGAGCGTAAACACCAGGGAAGGGAGAAGGAATGCGCAGGGCGAGATTAATCTTTGGATAACTCCGAGGTCTGGCGAATTAAAGTACAGTATTCAATATTCAATGTTCAACGCTTGACCGAATCAAGAACAAGGGTGCATCTTCTGCGGTGCCGCTGCGCACTCGCCACTATTGTAAGTTTTAACCATATGGGGTTAATGGGAGAGTATAAATAGTCCTACCTATGCGAACCATATTTTTTTTTTTTTTTGCTCTAACAATCGCAGACAGTCATTGGTGAGAATTGAACAAAGAAAAAACAAGAGAAGCATACAAAGACAGGGATTGAGGAAGTCGGAATTCGCCCGAAGAGAGGAAGAGTGCCAGTGGTGCAATCCTGGGGAATAGCAAGCTTGACCAGAAGCCAATACCGACCAACGACATCGATATATTTAAACGAACAGGTACCTAATTTTTAAAATTTGACGAATCTTGCGTTGGTTCCTCCAACGAGGGAATCCAGGAGAAGAACATGATATTTGCAATGAAAGAGGGGGTGTCAAAGGAAGGCATGGATGGCTGCCCGTATTCAAGGACGTCGAATCAGGACGCCCTCATTTGAAAAGCTGAAATGGGCCGCGAAGTTCCCCACAAAATAGAGTCCTGAGTATTGCATCTCCAACTCCCGATCCCACTCTATCACACAACTCTATCACACACTATTCTGTGAACGAACGAACAAACGAACGGAGGAGAGATCTGCCCTAGGAGGAGCCCACTCAAACTGCGAAGTTCATGACAGGTACCCTGACCTGCGTTTCAGGACCTGGAACATCATCCACATAGAAAACGGCGCATTGACAATGCAGCGACATTCCTACGCCCATGAAAGATGTCATGACATGCATTGGCAGGGCAAAGTCTGAGTCGAGGCATTCACGAGCGATGTCAAAGCATCCAATTTATCGAAAGAAATGATCATGACGCCTATAAAAGACACGAACATGGTGTTCGAAAAGCGGCAACAAGCCATAAACGCCACGAGCCCATGCCCATCGTGTTAGAACTTAGGCTAGTTGGGAACGGGAACCGGCATGCCAGGCTTGGGACCTCCCAGTAGAATGCACAAACATGAAATCACGATACACAGCTTACGCACCTGGAACAAGTTCTTGAGGGTCCATGTTCGGTGTTCGAGTAGAGCGATGGGGACGGTCGTGTGGGTGGTGCCAATTCATGGAAGATAGCAAAAATAGGCGACAACCACGAGGAAATGGAGAGAAATAAAAGACATCAGCCGCGCGCTGCTGCAGGATGGCGAGAGAGATAACGCACAATAACGTCCACCTGGCGATCTGGGCCATTATCCACAACTTCGTTTGTAGAAAAGGCCCCTCAATCCACTGCCGCCAAGAACCCCACATCCAAGTAAAAATGGGCTGTCGAGAAGGGTAATTAAAACTTTGGTGACATCGGGATAGCCAAGTTTACGAACTATTCGCTGTTGGGACACCGGTCAATGCTGACGGATGCGGGGTGATGAGCAGGGAAGATACACAGCCGTTGGTGAGATAGGATAGGTGCTCCGTGAGGCTCGTCCACTCATGGATTAATGGAGGACAGCGAAACCAGACATTGTGACACTTGAATGGGAGAGAAATGCGTGGTGGAAACGAAGAATGGAAATCAGATATTATAAGGACGAAGTGGATGAGGGATTAGAATGATACATTGACAATGAAGGGCGGTACGTGGAGGCGGTTTCGGGTGACGATATCTCTCGTTGGGAGGAAGAGCCACATTTCGAAGCGAGGGGACAATATGGTGTCGTATCCTCGATTCAACTCGTCGCTAGTAGTTCGAATCCAATCGATCCAGTACGTCGTGGGGTCGCTGCTTTTATCTGTTGTTGCACATCTTAATTTCGAAACTGTCGTTCCATGTCGGGTCTCCGGA
>Ga0307517_10013840_pt1 | contig 10914 bp, 12 predicted proteins | sample 23_EM_MG_FD_194515 | JGI IMG/M metagenome (GOLD analysis project Ga0307517, IMG submission 194515) | Populus trichocarpa ectomycorrhiza microbial communities from riparian zone in the Pacific Northwest, United States - 23_EM | ecosystem: Host-associated > Plants > Roots > Unclassified | place...
ATCCTCGCAAGCAACCCATGGTTGTTATTCTTAACTCGCGAATTTCATGATGAGCCGCTGAACTTTGAAAAAGCCGGTCAGTAATGAGCAGCAAAAAAGAAGACTCGTATTGCCATGCGCAGGAATGGCCCTCAAAAACAAGTATATGTGATCAGCTCATCCATCAGATCGATATCGGTAAGGGAAAATAAAAGACATACAATGCTTTTTGGGCTTTTTGACGTTTTGAGCCTTAAATGGCACCTTGCAGGCAGCAGCGGTTCCAGGAACGCACCTTGATCATATTTGCGTTAGTTGTGGTAATTCCAGAGATGTTTGTCTACTCACGTTCCTACTCCATTGACAACAGGTCCACAGCAGGTCGATCCAGCGCGGCCTAAGGGGTATATTTCAGTGTGATTGTAATCGCAGATACCTCAAGCCGAACTCACACTTCAAGTCCTTGAGGATATGAGAAGAAGAGGATCTGAGCCAAGGTGTTTCATGGCTATAAATTAATATTCACGTACTTTTGGGCCACCGCCTTGAAAAAATATGTCGTGAGCTCAATTATTATGTCAAAGACGATACTTAGACGTACAATGTTGGACATCGACGGCGAGTGCCTGCGAGAAGAGAGCAACGAGGGCAACGATGGAGGCAACTGAGAGCTTCATGGTTTTTACTTTTTGGTGAGCGAGATTGCTAGACTCGAGGGGATTTTTGGTTTGAAGAGGGCCTTCCAAGTTTACTCAGAATTTATACGATCCTTGGGTTAAAACATTGAGTCGATTAAAACTACCGTACACTTCTCTTTCTGATGGTTGTGTACGCGCCCACTTGTTGGGGATACCAGGAGACGGGCAGATGACTCCGTATGAGAACGAGTGTCCGTACCGTGACCTACTGCGCAAATAATAGTACCATACCTACCCAGTGCGAAGCGCGGGTCCGAACAGGGCAGAGAGCATTTTCAAAAACTGAAGTTATATTATATTCCGCAGTTCATCTCGTCTGTTCCTAGTTCCTACATAAGTTCCTGTGAATAGACAAAAGGCATGTCAATTGCATTACGGTTGTCATGACTTCTGAGATCCCTGTCGCTCATTGGAATTAAATTTGTTGTTCTCTGTGCGCACAGAATTATCAGCTCGGTCGTATTCTGAGGTCATGATTATTTCCCAGTAATCGACCAGTGCGCGTGAGCAAGTTCAGGACCGATCGAAACAAACACGTATAGATAGAACTACTAGTAAATTGATCAGGAAGAACCTTTCTTTTTTCTGTTCAGAGACGACAGAATATTGGATAAATTCAGTAAATTAAATTGTTTGCGAACTAATGCGTTGATACCGATAACTTATCACCCCAAACAACCCTGTCGGCCAAGAACCATATCGTATTACTTATTCATAGACATGTCCCATTTTGCACTGATTGAATAAGTATCATCCTGTTCCCTTTGACATTCCAGTCATACAGCACAAACCGCACACGCAAGAAACTTAAGGAATGTTAAGCTGTCATGGATGCCTCTCCCAGGAAACACAATCTAGCTACTCACGAAAACATGCATAGTGGACGTAGATTATTATGGTCTGTGGAACATCACAGTAAGAGAACGAAGCGGAATGAGGTACCGGGTGCCTTCCGAGACGTTATTTGGAGGGTCGGTCTTCTCTATGACTGATGCGAAAGCCATCCCGAGCGCAGGCTTCCGCCACAAATTAGATACGGAGGGGTAGTGTAGAAGGTGACTATCACCTGTCCCAAAAATAATTAATTTAGGTCTGAGGGAGAGCTTACTATTAACTTGGGAAGTCGGCTAACTATCTATGATAGGCTTCCACTAGCACGGAGTAGAAATAGGAATTGTCGACGTTTAATTTTACCGTTAGTGGGTTAACGACGTGGTATAAAATATCATCACGTGCTGATGGGGCGCACATCCCGGACCAAATTCCCGCGCTCTAAACCAGGGAAATGAAGTACCGACAGATAGGAATAAACTACTAAGATAGTAAGAAGCCATGGGAGAGGATCGATGCAAGCAAGAAGGGAATATAAAAAAATGATCATATGGGGACGGGCGTTTTTACCTGAAATCTGATCCGATCATCAGCGGAACTTGTATAGCTGAAAGATTCCGACGATCTATTTGGATCCAACAGTGGTCGACGCCAGTTTCAACTACACTTGAGAACCTGGGCAGAGATTGAGGATGGGTGTTGAAACAGTGACGTCTAACGTTGAGCAATGTGATGGCTGTGGCCGTGGCCACCAACTGGACGATTTGGAGTGTAAGTACTCAGGACAATGAGGGTAACGTTGACTGATTTTTTGTATTGTCGCCGCCATCATAAAGAATGTTACTGCGCAAAGCTAATGCTCGGTCGGGTGCCTTGAGCGCGAAAGGCATATCGGGAAATATACTTATTCGGAGACGTCTGATGCCACTCTAATGCGTTTGATACAGGTGTGGCCACAAGGACGCTGCCATAGCGCTAGCAGCCATACTCGATCTTGTTGCATTGTGTTTATTCATAAAGTGAACAGATACAGCGAATAAAAACTGTAACTACGCAAGAAGAACATTCAGTCGGCTTGTTCTATAGTGTAAGGCAACCGGCCAAATTTGAAGGTTTGACGAGAGGATGATAATTTCACAAATCAGAGCCAACACAAATGAGAAACTCGTGTACGCCAAGCCGAATCACGGACATCGTTCAGTGCAAACGTTTTCATAAACCCACCTTGCTGCGGAACGAGTTTTTTCTCCTTGCTGCGGACAGAGTAAGCGACCAAACAAGCCAAATTTGGCATCTTTCCGTGACAGTCGTCCCTGTCTCCTCTCATCTATAAAACGAGAACCAGAGATTGCGCAAAGAACAGAATCTCACCACTTATTCCACTTCCCAACTAACAAAAACAAAATTTCTACAATGAAATCAGTCGCTCTTTTCGGACTACTTGTCGCATTATCCAGCGGAGTCGCCGCGGCCCCTTGTACACGGTAGGCGCTCCCTATAATTACACTACTCCAATTGAACTCCATCCTGACAATTTATTTCCTATGTGATTCTTAGGGACCAACACGGGGGAGGACGGCCACCTGTCCCCTCTGCCTCCGGCATCCCGTCTCCCGCCTTACCTCCTGTGCCCCAGCCCAAGCCCACGAGTGATCATGGATCTGGGAACCCAGTCTATCTCTACCACCCCGGGGATCCTTCTTCGTTTCCCCCACCTCCCGGCACAGGCGTTCCTAAACCCAAGCCCACAGGCCATAATGGACCTGGGGGACCAGTCGATATCCGCAATCCCAGCCGCCCTTCTTCTTTACCACCGTCCCCTGGGAAGGCCGTTCCCCAACCCAAGCTCACGAGCGATAACGGACATGAGAATCCAGTCGATGTCCACCACCCTGGCCATTCTTCCCCTCCGCCGCCTCCCCATGGCGGCGCGCCATCGTCAAACATTCCCCCACGTCCTATTCCCACTCCTGCACCGCCAGCTCATGATTTAGGACTAGCCAAGAATGCTCCTCTTCCTACTGGCGGCCACGTCGATCACTCTGGCCTACCCCCACCTGTCGTGGATGTTAAATTGGCATCGAACGTTCCGGGTCCAGTCCCAAACAACAAGCCCAAAGGTGTTATCCCAGCCCCCGGTACAGGAATTCCAAAACCTATCCCCACTGACCCGTCTACCGTTCCCCCACCTGCCCCAAAGGATGAGAAATTGCCGGTCGCTAATAAAAACGCGCCCAAGGGCAATGCTCCAGCTCCCGGTGCAGGTATTCCCAAGCCCATCCCCACTGGCCACTCTTCAGTTCCCCCGCCTGTAGTGGATGCTAAATTGGCGCTGAACGCTCCTGCTCCAGTCCCAGACCACAAAGCGCCAAAGGATCATGGTCCAGCCCCCGGTAAAGGAGCCCCCAAGCCCGCCCCATCTCTCCACCCCGCCAACAACCCTGCCGTTCCCCCACCTGTTGCAGATGTTAAAGTCGCGCTGAACGCTCCTGGTCCAGTTCCAAATAACAACCACAAAGCGCCCAAGGATACTCCAGCCCCCGGTTCAGGTGTTCCCAAGCCCGTCCCCACTCATCCCTCGTCGGCTCCCCCGCCTGCTACTAATGCCCCAAAGGACGTTAAAGCCCCGATCGTTCCTAGTCCAGCACCGATCAACAAGGCGCCCAAGGTTGTTACTCCAGCCCCTGCTCATGGCACTCCCAAACCCATCCCCGCTGTTCCGGCGCCTGTTCCTGGTAAACCAAAGGAGCCGACGTTGACGCCCAAAGCTCCCGCTCCGGTTCCCACCATTACTTAAATTCTAAATGTGTCCGGGTTAATTCGGTAGGTTATCCATTTCCCCAATAGGTCCTCTATGGACTTATCCACACTCCTTTGGCTCCCTTCATTAGTACATTATCGCATTACCATCCTCGTTCTTTGGTATATATGTAAGGTATCTGGCTGTAGATACCCGTACAGTGTTGAATTAATACTTGTTAATCAAGCTAAGTATATTATGTGCCGCTGTAACCACCATTCTTTTCGTTTCTCGGCTTCCACAGTCTCTACTAGTGATAAATGAACATTATTGCTCAGGATGTTTAGCGTAGGACAACTCCAAAATCCGGTTATTCGTTATGACTTAGGATGGAATCAAGGGTGGAATCAGTAGTGCGGAGAACACGGAATGCAATCTATGGAATTAGTAAGTATTCTATTGGCGCCGGACACTTACTATTGCTTATTGTTTCGGTATCTTATGGCCTATATGTCGGTTTACTGGAAACGGTATTTAAATGGCGACGAGAGGTGTTATGCCGCGAATCGTGTGGGGTTATAGAGAGGGCGTGGGATCTAGGCTTAGTCATCTAAAAATGTTTCTTTTTCATGCACGTCGTATGGCGGGCGTCCATTACCAGAAAAACCCTTCCTCGTTGAATTGTTTCCCTAATTACTGACTTCTGCCATATAGCTATGCACACGAGGACTTTTGAACACTTCTTCATGCCCATGGTGGCACTCGCATTAGTATCGAAGACTATTTCAACTCTAGCCCATATGCAATTGTCCATCGCCTCCTCCAACTCCTCGCCGCTACCCTCCACTGATGGGAGACAGACTCCTGAGGTTGAGCAGCTCTTGCGCCTTTCCATGTCCGTTTTGTCACCTCTGACATTGATGATGATGATGATGATGACGTGGCTGGGATCCGACATACATCCTCACTGCAGCTGGGGACTACACACCGTCATCACTCGTTCCAAACCAGAGCCAAACTGAGCTTGGTTTTCATAATATTCTCGGCTCCCCATGGGCCCAATTTCGATGATGAACCGATGACCTTCTGTCGTCCTCTACTTCTACACACTTTTCCCCAACCTTCTCTCACATCGTAGGAACCCCTTCATTTTCGTTGACTGTAAAACTCTATTCACACACCACGTCCAGTGGCATACGCTCTCCGTTTTTCTTCCGCATCATTTCATCTTCAACCGTCCAAAAACCACCTCAGCCCGGACATCCACGACGCACAGAGTCCATACCTCCCTACCCTCACCATCTAACAACATTTATTCCGTATCCCATTCTTCTTACCCCTCAATCTCAACTATGAATCAACCTGATACCTCTTGCTCGTCCACCACCTCATCCGAATTGACATGGCGCCTGTAATTCAGGGATATACTTCTTATTTGGCATCCTCCTCAGACAACAGCGCTGAATCTTCAGCTCCATTTTGCCGATACAACCCATAACGCCCGTGCTAACAATTAAACGACCTCTTCCTCGAGCTGCTTGGGGGATGAACGAACGAATGTCTGAAGAATGCGTTTGGGACACTAGTCGATCTTGGAGCCGGCGGGCGTTGGTGCGCTGGTACTGTGTTCCCCGATGTCCCCCTTTCTCTTTACCTGAAGCTCCTATGGGAGTCGACTTGGGGTTTATTGTTGAAGAAGTGAACAATACCGGGAAAGCGGACAGATCCACATCTGAGAATCGATTCATACGCAAAATCGTCGTTACTAAACCTCATCAAGGCCGGGGTCGGGCGGGGGACGAGGTAAGAAGCAATGACATTAGATGAGTTTTGGGTTTTTACAGTGAAGGAGAACGTCTTCCCGACGACGCCTTCTCGAAGAGGATTCCCCAAGACCCCGAGATCGCCGCCATCCTCTCGCGCACACATCCAAGTTTCGAAATCACTCGCTCCAAACCTTGTCAACAAGCCGACGTCCATACCTGTCCCAAACACCCGCTCACGCGTTCGCTCTGTGGGTATGGTGCCAGAAAAAAATAGCTGCGCTGTCCCGAACGATAACGCTGGCAAGCGGAGGCACATTACATACCTGCCCCCATCGTCGGAACTCGCATACAAAGAACGAAGGAGAGGGTTGTATATGGGGATGAGGAGCTTGGAGAAGGGGAGGGATAAGGAGAGATGGAATACGACGAGGCGTTTGAGAGGGCGTTGGATGAGGGAAGTGATGGTGGGTATGATTTCAGTAGTTTGGAGGGAGAGGGAGGAAGATCCGAGTTAGGATCTCCCTATGCCGTTGCCGTGAGTTTTTGTTAGTGCCTTCGATTCTTGTTGGTTTGATTATTCTCGCTGAACAGGCGTCTGGTGGTTTAATATGGACTTGCTATCCCCCAACGCAAAGCGCCTTCCGTGTAAAGTGATACCTCTGGATGGATACGCGGAGTATATTGGGTGTTGATTCGAATGGTATGTATATTTTGTTAATGGGCTGATCACATCCCCGAATTCCATTGACTTTCGTCTTCCCTTTTGTACTCCGTTCCTTGATTTTCACTGCCGCTGACACCCCTGTCCACACTTTGCTTGCCGATAGTCTGTCATGCATTGGTGGCTAAAGCCAATCGTCTTGAGATGTAGGGATCGGTACGCAGTTTTTGATTTTCCATTCGTTAGGTTCTGTTTTCCGTTTATGTAAACCCTTGTCCGGCGCTGGGTGAATTTATTTGAGTAGTTGGTGACAATTGCTGATTCATTGTTGCTATTTTTTTTTTTTTGACCCCAACCATTTCTGTCCCGACTTTATGCATATACTTACCACGCTCTTTATCTCCCAGTTCACAGGGGAAGACAAAGACGTCCTGCATATATTCGTCGTCTATCCACCCACAACCTCATCCACGTCGTCGACGCTGAAATACTGGCCGCTGGGACCGGTTCCGGCTCTGGTCGTGAACACCAATGATACCCACATCCATACTCCCTCTGGCGTTTTGAAATATTCGATGCCCCGCCCGACGATGGCGACCTGCTTGATGATTGAGAAGAACCTGAAGAGGATAACCCGGTACGGGGTTAGGGGAGTAGGCGACGATGTGATGGCCGTCTGGGGCCAAGGTAATCAGCGTCTGACATAGGCCATTTTGTAGCCCCAAAAATGATCGCACAGGGATTGAACCCTTTGACTGCATGAAGCAGGATCCTTCGTCAACTCATTCAACTAATGACTACACGCCTATTCTCTTCATTCCTTGATGCATTACCAGAAAACTGCCCCGAGTCCCCATCCGAATCGATTCATTTCCAGCACCCCAAGCGCACTTAGTTTCCACACGCCACTAATTGTTTTTTGGACATCTGATTGGACTTGAGATAACGATTTCTATATGCCATTGGACAGCGTCCAAAGAGTTAAAAGTCGAGGAAGATCTGATATTCAAAGACAGAAACAGGTTGGAAACAGACGACGTAATATGAAGCAATAAAAAGAAAAGAAAAATAAGCGTCACTCGCTAGATACCAAGTACTCCAACCCATCGCCTAACCCGGGAAGGAAGAAAGGAGGTCAAAGCTAGCGCAAAAATATCAATTGCTGGACATTGATCGATAAGCATTGCTAGAACACCCACCGAGATCGACGACCTGCTCGACTGCAGAGATGTATGAGGCACGAGTGGCTGCCTGGGGTTGCTGATGAGTCGTCGGAGTTTCCAGGGATAAAGGTTGTGGCCGGAGAAAGAGGGAATGGACCTTGGTTGCGGCACTTTTGTCGACCTCGTACAGGTTTTTGAATAACACCGCCATTACTCGCTTGGTCTCCTCGTCTCCAAGAGCCATTGCATCTAATGCCGCCGCCGCTTCTCCAGGATTCTGTCTGGCGAGAGTGTTAAATAACTGCATCACGAAAATTCGGTCTTCCGCAAAGAGGGTGCAGTAAAGTCGCCGGGCACGAAAGGTCTCCACGGTTTGAGGTTGCGCGGTGGATGGGACGTGGGGCGCGGCGGGACGAGTAGTTTCCGTTGGTGGGAGTTCGGAGCCCACCGACGGCGGCGGCTCCCCCGAGCCAGAAGGAGGTGTCACGGTGATAGGATGGCTGCCTGATGGGGACGTCGTTCCCTGGGAAATATGGAACGGATAGTCGTCTCTGTAAAGAGGTAAAGAGAAAATTGTAAGATCGACATTTCCAGAAACCTTTCCGAACTCACATGGAAACTTGCTCGGACATCTCTTGGGGACGGTTGCTTTTAGACCCTCGATCTTCGAAGAGGCGAGGTACCGGTCGAGGAAGGAAGAACTTCTGGTTTTCGTCCATCGGTTACTTATAACGGGATGATGCAGCGGTCGATTTCAAAACACACGTCCAGCCAGCCGCAGGTCCAGTCAGTTTTGTGTCGCTTACTTCATCTGATATTATATAAGCGCCAATAGCACTTTCTGAATGTTATCTCATCTCCGAGTCTCATCGTGAAATTCATGGAACCTTCGTAGACCGTATACCACCTTCCTATTTTATCCTATAATTGCTTTGAGTTCCTACTAGTACCATCTATTATAAATTTATATACCGGTAAATTGAAGATTCAATGAAGTGCAATAAGAGATAAGTATTCTCAGGCTGGGTGTTGGATCCTGTTCAAGTAGAACATCGAGCTCGTGAAAGCAGCCACAATTCCTGCTGATACCTGTGGTACGCAATAAGGAGTAACAACGGATGCCTCTCGAGAATTGGGCAAATCATAAGGGCCGGATTAGGCCCTGTGACGAGGGAATCTTGCAGAAAGTGAGTAGTAAGGATCTCTGAGAAAAGAGCGATCTGCTCGTAGAGCGCGACGTCTCCTAGGACTTAATCAGCATTCCTCGATTCACAACTTAGGAGGCTGGCGACTGTAAGGAGGGCAGACGGTAAATCCCGCCCTTTCGTCATAATCGGGACCCGAATCTACATTGGCGGCAAGACCAATTTCGGAATGTCCAGCCATTTTCCATTCTTTCATAATTTCACATCGCTGATTTCTCCTCTATTTTCGTACGCCGAATCTCCTGATCGATCTCTTCCCATAGTATAAAAGCCAATGTATTCTTATAGTTTTCCTTAGTCGAGTTCTCCGTTGCTTCCATTGTCGCCCTCGTTGCCCTCTTCTCCCAGGCATCGGCTACTAGCGTTCAACCATCTGTTTCGCGTCCAACTAAGGCCCCGTCATTCTGTTGCATTCCGCCCCTGAGCAACTGTCCCACTGCTCGTCGCCACCCACCAATAGCAGATATACCGAGTAGCCTGACGTGCAGTTCCATTGCTCCTCTGTCACTCTCTGACATTGACGATGATAATCGTGATGCGGCTTGTGCCATCCTGGACAGCACTCACACCTGCCTCCTCACTACACTGTGAATAACAATTCAGTAATTGACTGATATTCCCGGAAATTCGTATCCTCTCTATCCCCCCAATTGGAACTCTCTGTCTTAGCCCAACTACTGGACGCTCCAAATTAAATTGACATCTTCATTCAATACCGAAGGGTCGTCCAAGGACAGGCAAGGACTGCAGATAACTACTGGTGTCGATATTCTGTTCGCTCTTGCCTAAGACTGAGACTATAATTTTTCAGATGAGATGGTATGGTACACGAGATAAGATTGTTCTGCTACGAGTCAGAAGGAGTCAGAAATAAAGCTATTGAGTATTTATGGGTTATAACGACGCAGACCAATTCGTATGAAAGATGGTGTTACAAAGACTTGGATGTTGGGAAGTAGGAGTCTAATCACGGATCCATATTACCCGCAGAGTTGACTCCCCAAACCACGCCGTCAGTACCCGCGCCAATATCGACGAGGCCACCAGCGACCTGAGCCCACGGCTTACTACCATCACCCGTGAGCGTGTAGATGTTGCCGCCGCTGTTGACTCCCCACACATTAGTTTTGATCCCGGCAGAGATCGCAGTGAGGGCACCGGAAATTTGGACCCAGTGGTTGGGATCCCCTTGGTCCCTGGTGTAGCGAAAGATGTTGCCTGCGGAGTTGACCCCCCAAACTGTGCCATCCGCACCCGCGCCTATGTCGGTGAGGGCACCAGGGATCTGGATCCACGGGCTGCTGTCATCGCCCGTGTAGCGAAAGATATTGCCAGCGGCGTTGACTCCCCAGACGTTGGTGCGCGATCCAGCGGAGATTCGTTTGAGAGCACCGGGAATTTTGATCCAATGAGTGGAATCCCAGGTGTAGCGAAAGATTTCGCTCGCGGCGTTGACCCCCCAAACAGTGCCATCAGCGGCCGCGCCAATGTCGGTTAGGCCACCAGGGATCTGGACCCAGGGGTTGCTGTCATCACCTGTGTAACGAAAGATGCTGGCACCGGAGTTGACTCCCCAGACGCTGGTGACCGATCCAGCAGAAATTCGTGAGAGACCGCCAGAAATTTGTTTCCAAGGCATTGCGAGCGGTGATTGAGCGGTGATAAATCAACGACCTCAGCGTCGTAAACCAGCGACAATAGTTCGGTAAAATATACCTGATAGGTTAAGACTACGTATAGACGTCTATGGCTGTTGATCTGCACAAGTATTATTTCCGTTATATAGTTCGTATATTTGGTTATATATATGTATTTTTTGTGTTCCCAGAGATTAAAACAGCTTAATTTCGATTTTACCAAGTCGAGAATAC
>Ga0307517_10013842_pt1 | contig 10912 bp, 14 predicted proteins | sample 23_EM_MG_FD_194515 | JGI IMG/M metagenome (GOLD analysis project Ga0307517, IMG submission 194515) | Populus trichocarpa ectomycorrhiza microbial communities from riparian zone in the Pacific Northwest, United States - 23_EM | ecosystem: Host-associated > Plants > Roots > Unclassified | place...
ATTACTCAATCATGTATCAAAAGAGCAATGTTCGAGAGGGGAATATACGAAAAAGCGGGGCCCTGGGCGGAGAAAATTCATTGACGGGGGGCTGTTCGGGGCATTGAACGGGGCGGGGGCCTGGACGCGGGCAGGGGCAGGGGTTAAAAAAAAAAACACCCCGCCCCGGGCCGTTGACCGGGGCGGCCAATTGAGGTGGGGGCCCGCCGGTTTCGGGGCCCCGGAGGCCCCGTAACGAATACTAATTAATACTGAATGGATAGGCTTGACTCGATTCTGGATATATTGCATGACGACCTGTAGCTTGGACACCATTAAAGATTTCCTCCAATTCAGTAATATTCCCAATAGGCTTATCTCGGAACTCTCGTATTGCTGACTGACGTTTAACTTCCCTGTTCCAAACTTCATCAGGTGCTGTAATTGTACCGGTTAATGGATCAACTCCAAACCCACTCATATTCTTCAATCTTATCCAGATTTTCCACTTTCTTTTCAGACCCTCAAGCTTTGCTTGACACTTCTCTCCTGTCAGAGGTACATCTCTTCCTGCAACAGCCCGAACAGCATTTGAGACACTATTCCAGACCTCCATCTTAAATCCATTATCAGATCTCTTTCCTGTTCTTATAGCCTGTACCAACTCAAGCACCAGAACAGTAGTCATTTCTGCAGACGAGTCAACTACTCGGCCACGCGGCTTTCGAGATTTTGGTTTTCTTGGTATGAAAGAGGATGGTATAGTATTGCTGTCAGGAATCATGGTGGGATTATTCTGACTACCAGTTACCATCGATGGAGTAGAAGAGCCAGGATTGATGAGAACTTCTTGAATGTCATCTTGACTTTGAGATGTTTGATAAGACATTAAGTCAAAGTTTCCCCAGTTATCTGTGTTGGGATTGGACTGTTGGGTAGTAGTCTGATTTCCTGTAATGCTAATATTAGTAAGGATTAGCAAGACAAAGAATTTAATATGAGTAGAACAATTTGTTACCTGGAGAGGATATCAGAGTTTAACTCTGACAAAAAAGATTCCAATGATCCATCCTCAGATACATAATGAGATGTATTGTGGGATTTCATTGATTGAGGTTAACCAAGTTGTTGGAGTAGTAGCTGAGGTAGTAGTTGAAGATAGTGCCAGGGAGCCAGTCAGAGGGATAGTGGTCATGGTGAGAGAGGACTTGAATCCAGCAGAGAAGGTAGCTGGAAAGATAACTCAGGTGATGGTTGGAGATGTTGCTTGAAAGAGAGCCTGAATGGTTGAGAGAGGGATAGCTAGGGGGGCAGCTGGAGGCGTGTAGCAGGAACGATGTAGCTGGAGTAGCAGGAGGTAGCTGGAGGAGCTGGAGGTAGTAGGAGGATTAGAGGAGAGCCAGTAGCTAAGACAGTAAGAGGGGTAGCCGAAGAAGTATAGTAAGAGGGGTGTTACTTGTAAGATGTAGCCTGAGGGGTGCTGCCGTAGAGGTGTAGCCAGATAGGTGTAGCCAGATGGGTGTAGTTGGACAGGTGTAGCCAGATGGGTGTAGCTGGTGAGGTGTAGCCAGATGTGTGTAGCTGGAGAGGTGTAGCCAGATGGGTGTAGCTGGAGAAGCAGAGGATAGCTGGAAGGCCAGGGCGTACCTGATGGTGGGGTATCCAGAGAGGTAGCGGGAGGTTGTAGCCAGGGACTTGGAGGCCGTTGGTGATGGTAGTCTGGTAGAGTAGTTGGTGTTCTGGTAGCGAGAGGTGTTGAAGGTACTGCAACACTGGAAGGTATGAGTGAAGGGGACCGGAAGTTGGATGTGAATGTGAATGTGAGAGAAGGTCCAGAGAGGTGTGCATGGGGAACTTTAATTCTGAAAGGTTGAAGAATTTTCATTGAAAATTTTTTCACGGAGCAATCACTGGTTGCCATTGACAACAACCTTTTCTGTGGGTCAAACCATTTCACAACGGAACGGTCGCCACTTCTTCCATTTCTACCAACCAGGCTCTAAGTATGATACCGCCGTAAGAATCCTCTCCAGTTGCCACCACACGATATACCAGTACACACCAAAGAAAGAATAGCAAGAAGGATGCAGAGGCCTTACCCCACCTGGTATGAATTTTGTCTTTTACACTTATAAAAGGTGGTTCTGTTCTATAAAAATTCATGCACTTTTGTCCTCTGGGTATAAAAGGCATCTGCGATTCCATTTCAAAACACCCCTAACAAAGCAGTCGCCATGTAGAAACATCACAAACAAATAATTATACAAATAAAATAATTATTGTCCTGTAGAATAATAACTCCTGTATAATATAATATCAACAATACATCTTTGATGCTTATTTTATTGCGAACAATTTGATGAGCGTTCCAGCGGATAATAGCAGCAGGGGGCAAGAGCGGGAGCAGGAACGCCGAGCAAGAGAATGAGCAAGAAAAGGGGCTGGATCCAGAAGCTAGAGCCAGAAACCGCAGGTGGGGAGTAGGAGCTAGAAGCAGAGTTGTAAATTCAGGAAGGTTGTAGGTAGAGCATCAAAGGTTTAAATTTGAGAAGGATTAGAAGTATCATACTAGTAAAATTACGTTATGAGGCTCTAAGGTGAAGTTTTTTATTTTTAGTTGTTTGTCAGAAGCGAATCGTGCCAAATTGGCAATAGCCGTTCCTACAACTCTGACCGTTTTCCACTCCAACGGTCCTGAATGGGCCCAGCACAACCAAACAGGGTTTAAGCGTATTAATAAGCAACCAGGATTCAATCTGGATGGTCACAAGCAAATTTTTCTCCCGGCTCCGCTTGTTTCTTTTAACCCCTAATCTATCTGAGATTTCAGAGATTCCAATCGCAAAGCGGTAGAATAGGATGGCATAAGTGAACGAAGAAAGTGTCAGGTTTCAACACATGGCACCAGAAGCTGTGGAGGGGAAATGTGTAACCTCGCTTTCCAGCCAGTTAAAAAAACGATATTATTGTGGTATTGACTTCCAGTTTTTTTTTCCGACCCTGGTTGCGCAGCCCACTAGGGGCCATACTAAGAATTTCAGTCTGCAGAATTAGCTAGAGTTGGCATGGGTGGTATGTGGGATATAGAGTCGACTAAGTTACATGTAATACTGTAGATTCTTAGATAAAATCTCGTGGCACTTGATAAATGGAGAGCTCCCTATCCCTTAAGCTGTTGAGACATTCAGTCCGGATTGAAATGTGTAGCACTAACCCATTTAAGCCATCGTGATAGAAAAAACCTGACGATCTGAAAGTGGTGTAGTGCTCAGAATACATCAAAATCTGTACTGTTCAGTATGGCCATGATGGAAAAAAGCAATCCCGCGCAGACTTGCTCCCAACTACCCAAATGAGTTAGTGCTACACATTTCAATCTGGACTGAATGTCTCAACAGCTTAAGGGATAACCTACAGAACAGTTCCCAATTTGAAAATATTTAGATCATGCAACAAATCCCAGAAAGTGAACAAAATGAATTATTTTTCTGGCCTACCGGACAGCACCTTGATTCCATCAATTTCCTATCATATATGGTTTGTAAACGTGACTGTTGCTCAAAGCGTTGGTGGCGACAGCTGTGGTATAGGGTTATATAGGTGCTGTTTCCGGCGTTCTTCTGCAGCGCTAACCTCACTTCTTTTACCATCCAGAACACGGCGCAGACATACACCTCTGAGAACGCGACAGCCGCATTCATAAATTGCTTTCTCGCATCCCTCTTTTATCTTTTCTACCTCGGCCACAAATCAAGTTCTGTGTTTTCAGTTTCCCTGAAGACCTCCATTGACTACTTCTCCTTCTAGCGACTTCAGCTTGCCAGTCCGTGTTTTTCTTCCTCTTTTCCGGCCCGCTTCGCCCATTAACCACGGCTACTGCTGTCAGAAAAGGAGGAATACTCGAACATAGCTATGGCTGATAATTGTAAACGGACCCCCCTGTCGTGGGCTGCCGGCGCAGGGCACGAGGCTGTTGTGAATCTACTACTAAGCCACCAAAATGTCAACCCCAATATAACAGACATGGAAGGTCGAACACCGCTATCATGGGCTGCCTATCATGGGCGCGATGGAGTAGTTAAGCAACTCTTGGGACGGGAGGACGTCAGCCCGAATCTCTCGGATAATATCGGCCGATCACCAGTTTTCTGGGCTACACTAGTACGGGTTCACTATCGGGCACTGAAGCAACTGCTGGAATGTGGAGATGTTAACCCCAACACCACCGACAATCAGGGCGAAACACCGCTCTTCGGTGCTGTATTGCGTGGTAATTATCAAGCAGCACAGATACTGTTGGAACGGGAAGACATTGCTCCTAATATCGCGAACATTGTTGGCGATACACCTCTCCTGATTGCTGTCAAGGATAGGTCTCACAGACTGGTGAAACTATTATTGAGAAGGGAAAATGTCAACCCCAATATTACCGATTACCTTCGCTATACCCCTCTCCACTGCGCTGCCCTGCTTGGGGATGATGAAGCAGTAAAGCTTCTGTTAGAACGGGCAGACATCACACCGGACATCCCGGAAAAATGTGGCACAACGCCTCTCGCGACTGCTGCCGAGTATGGGTATGAGGGAGTAGTCGAGCTACTGTTAGGATGCCAAAATGTCAACCCCAATATTACCGACATACAGGGCCGAACGCCACTCTCATGGGCTACCAGGAGTGGCCATAATGGAGTCGTGCAACTACTGCTTCGGCGGCAAGATATCAACCCCAATATCCCAGACAATGATGGACGAACACCAATTTGGTGGGCTTCTTTCTCCGGGTATGAGGGGACAGTGAATCTACTGCAAGCCCACAAATCTGGGAACTCTATGGAGGTTTGACTCCCACAAAACAAAACCTCTACCACCGCTAGTCATGATCTCCCCTTCGTCTCTTCTCATCGGTTTACCGCCGAGAGGGGTTGCACTTTTGCCTTTTTTGTTGGGGCTCCTGTTTCTATATATTTACCTTACCTTTCCAATAACGGCACTCGACGAACCTGTTCCAGAGCTGCAACTTGACTCCAATCAAGACAGGGTTTTAAAAACAGATGACTAGAATCTTGTCAAGCGCCTCGATAACTCTTGGGATCCCGCTGCCGGTTAGTTTGCTATTAGGAGAGAGTTCATTACAGCACTATTGGTGGGTGGTGTGGGCTTTCTCGAGGTGGCATCGGGGTTGGAAGCGAGGTTTGTGGGCTCTTGTTTCTGTAGTTAGCTCTTGTTTCTGTGGTCGACTCATGTTTCTGTGGTCGGCTCTTATTTCTGTGGCGAGCTCTTGTTTCTGTTGTGGGCTCTTGTTTCTGTTGAAGACCCGAATTGATTCAGTAGTGGAAATTGAAAAGCTCATCCTTCAAGCAGATGAAGCATCGAGGTTAACGCCCACATGTGCTAGCACTTGTAATGGGATGAAACATCTAATTATTTGTTTCATCGGGTTCTCCCTTGCAACTAAGCGCGCAAATGGTTTTATAGCGGGGTCAAGATTTAGTCCATGTCCCGTCGTCTACGTTACCAAGCCAGCGAAAAGTATGAAAAAAGCAGTAAATATCATATACGGTATCATAGCGTACTTTTCAGAAGTGTCTTCTGATAGTACATTCTCCTCTCCCGAGCCCGGGAGAAGTTCGACTTGACTGCTGAGAAGGAGCTGGTTTAACCGAAAAAGGATGAATTCCCACCATATCCCGCCGTACCATGTTCGAGCAAGTGATCCGTAAAGTGAGCAGTATTCAACACTATAAGGTTATGGGCAGCGAATGGAGATTCCAGTGGTCTGGCGACAGAGAACTTTTATTGGTACGAATAATTTGGGTAGAAAGGTTATCAAAGAAACAAAAAGAGATAATAGAATCGTATGCGGTAATGAGTGACTTCGACAAAAAGTAGAAAGACCAAGTGAATAAATAATGAATGCGATGACTGACAAAGAACAAATGAACAAAGGGAAGATCAGGCTTTCTTATATCCTCCCTGAGATGAGGCATTTCCTCCACGGCACACTTTCTGTGCGTGCCATATCTTTGATCAGTTTCTTCCGCATAGTGGCCCTTTCCTACTTCTCAGCCGAATCCCATCCCAGGTGAAAACCCAAGGACCGAGGTTGTGATTAACTGATTTGCTGAATACTGAGTGTATAACCGTGGATGCCATGGTTGTTCGGCTATTGATAATAATTCGTGTTTCATTGTCGATAAATGGAGGTTTGATACTGTCGGACTAGATATGCAGGGTTGATGTCGGAGATCAGTATGAAGCTAATAGTCTCGAGACAGCTTTCGAAGACGTGTGCAACAGGTCTCAGCGATAAGGTTCCTAATCCGATGCGCATGGGAATATATGCAAATGGTGAGCAGTCCAGAACGATCCACGTTCAACAAGCAGCAGAGCAATGGAAATATGGTGTGTAAATTATTGTTGGGGGAGAAGGATGGTGAAAAGATGTAGGGTGGGTGGACGCGGCAGACAGGACAGGATATGAGGAGGATGGCGGAAGGTTTCCCGGTTTCGGTCATCAGGTAGCAGCTAAATCTCATGAAATGTTAGACAATTATATATCTATTTGACAGGTGTTGTACGATTAAAAATCTCATGCTCAAGCAAGAGATCAGATATTCTTTGATGGCCCTCCTGGAGTGCATATACACGTGGTGTTTTGCGATGTTGATCGGTGAGGTTGATATCGATATCCCTGCGCTCTATAAGGGCCTCTACGACATCACAATAGCCATAGTGTGCTGCGATACAAAGAGCTGTGGATCCCGTTCGGTCACGGATATTAGGGTCAACATCCTCCCTCTCTAGCAGTATTCTTACCACTTCAGTCTTGCCGACACTTGAAGCTCTACAAAGTGCGGTCTGGCCCTGGCGATCTTGCAGATTGGCACGAATGCACGGCCAGTCAAGTCGCTCCTTCACTACTCCGGCATGTCCAAGGCTCGCTGCCTCCATGAGGGCAGTAATCCTGAACAAGCCAAGCTCATTTCCATCCACCCCGTGTCTCAACAGCTGCCTCACAACACTCGTTTGTCCTGCCTTTGCACCCAAGTACAATGGTGTTTTAGTAAATTCATTGCCGATATCAGGCTGACAATCCACACGCTTTAACAGGAACTCAACAACTGCCCAATCACCACACTCAGCAGCGTAGGAGATTGCAGTTCGGCCATAACCATCCACCCTACCAGAGTTCACCGATTCACTTGCCAAAAGTAGCTCTACTACTTGAGAATCCCCTCCCATAGCGGCCCACAAGAGTGCTGTTCGGTTGTTATTATCTAACCTATCGGGGTTGACATCTTCACTTTCTAATAGTAGCTTCACCACTCGATCATGCCCGTTCTGGGCTGCCCATGAGAGGGGTGTTCGGCCCTTCCCATCTCCAATGTCCGCATCGATATCTCTGCTGCCCAACAACATCTGAACTACCTCGAGGTGTCCATTCTCCGCAGCAAACGAGAGGGGTGTTTGACCTAAATTCACTGCTTCAGCCATACTTGTGTAGTGTGCTTCCAATCCGGTAGTGCCGTTGGTGGGGGCGAGGAGGTTATGCTGGTGAAGTCGGGGTGGGTGGCTGGCGGGTTGTCGGGAACCTCAAGGGGGCGTCCGGCCAGCAGGTTCCGGAAAATTGTGAAATAGGGAGATAAAAGCCTTGCGTTATCTCGTCACACGGGGGGAGCGGGTGGGAGGACAAGTGATGGAGTGTTTCTGGTTTCCTTCGTTGGGAGAGGGAGGTGGCTGTTTTCTGAAGAGGGAACATCAGCAAAGAAACTCACATGTGCCCTGCCCTCTCTGTGCGCCGGACATTGTGGGCGTATATAACATAAACTCTAGTTCTGGGTGCGAACGTAACCTGACGCAGCCCCCCAGCAACCCTGCCCCCAGCGGCCAACCCTACTGTCCTGTAGCCACCAGTGTCCCCCCCCTGCATGCTTCCTCTTTCTTGACGTCCTGTGAGTCTGTGACTTGAACCCTCTTCTCCCTAACAAGCCCTACAAACAACTCCCCCCCACCACCTTTCTTCCGGTGATACCGTACCCCCTCCAGATTTCTTCCTCCGTTCTTTGAATCTTCCCCTCTGTCCAGAACCCCCCACCCCCAAAACCACATCTCCTAACCTTATCCAAATCTTCCACGCCTTATTTATGCCGTCCCCCACCTCACCCCTACCCTCGGCATCCGATTCTTCCAAACCAAGCCTCGCAAGATGCACTTCATCCAAGGGTGGCAAGAATGGAAGAGAGCGCAACCCCTCCTCACACCAGTATGTGAGGAACTCGGCTGCCATGTCATTCGGAAAGCTCAATTTCTTCAGTTCGCTGCCCATAGACCCAACACTAGCAGATGCCGCAGTAGACGGCGAAAATCGCTTCTCCTCCCTGGCCCGATACTCCAATTCCCCGGAAATATCGTCAAAATCGACATTTCCCTCTGCCCTCTGCACAGTGGCAAGAATAGCCCTAATTTCAGAAAGAGCACTGCCTGGGTTGGAGTACATGCACGCCACTTTTTGCCCGCTGATTCCGCACACTTATTCCACATCGGTTACTGGCTTCGGTAATCATCCGGAGGAGGAAAAGGGTTTGCTTTGCAGTGCAGGGGAGGAGTGCCAGCATGAATGTTCATTGTAGCGGTACACTCGGACACTCCTCCGGTTCTGGAAATAGAGATGGCGGCATCAGAGCGGGCGGCTGCTCTGCTGGTAAGCGAGTGTAACTGTTAGCATGGGGGTTTCACATACTTCGAAGTCGGCTTGATTTGTTGCTCGATGATGGATCAGTTGTCGGTTGGAGCTCTAGCGTTAATGTGGGTGGCAGCAAGGGCCGTGGAGTTTCCTGGATGGACTTCGATCAGGAGGCTTCTTTGTTGACCCACGACAAGGCGGGCGTATTCGGTTTCACCCATCATCTCCAGGATTCGCGAATCTTCTACACGGCCTAGATTGACCGGCGTTCCCGGCTTTACCAAGATACGCCCCAGTGCTTATTTTTGATATAATCTCTTCCACTATGATAGGCATTTGCTCGCTGTGACTGTTTTTGCTATTGGGCATTGCCGGCAGTGCTCGACCGAGCACACCATACCGAGAACCCCATGTCGCTCCTCGGCAGGAGCACAGGTCCGACACCAGGGATGTGAGTCTGCATCTGCCCCATGCCCACCTCCGGGAGTAGATTTATAGCCCTACTATCTAGTTGAGAAGTTATAAAGAATAAATGAACACTTTCTCTCCCAGCAGAAATCGGGGGTCGTGGGTGATGCATTGCTTTCAATTTTTTAATGACGCAGGCGCCATCAATGGTTTCTTGACCTTCCGAGATGGCGGCGGGATGCTGGTCTGCAGGAGAGAGCAACATAATATCTTCTAGGAGCTATTGTCCTACTGAGTTTCTTGAGGTATAGAGAGTGTACACGATTTTCAGCATAGCTGATGGAAAGGTCGCCACGGAGACTGTATCCCTATCGCTTTTCATTGACTGTGCGATTCGTTTCGCCCCGGGCTTCATACACGAGTAGGGTGTATAGTGCGGGAGGTAAAAGGACTACCTTTGTCAAAAACTGCGGCAAAGCAGACAGAGATGGACTCACGATCGATCGATCAAGACACCAACTCCCCCCACCCCAACACCCTATAAGTTAACTGCCCGGCATATCCAGCGCTACTGCTAAAATTTCCCCTCAATCTCAATCAACATCCAAAACCCATTCTGCTCCCGCGATTAACTGCTATGCATAGGAAGAGTATCCTGCTTTGGAGTAATCGCCAAGCCAAGGATCATCGCTAGCTTCCATGTCCGCACTTTTGAAGCCCAGTTCTATTCTTCCAACTGATATTCTTATCAACTATCGCTAGAATATGAGCACTGTGGACACAGACGGGGGATGGGATGCTCCTCCTGTCGCGGGAAACGCCTCTTGATCCATCCTAGCAATCGAGTCGCTACATATCACCTCCGGCGAAACTTTCTGGGAGACTCCCCCAACCTGCTCTTCCGGGTCACCAGTGGCCTCTGGTTCGGTGAGGGAAACCCAGTGTTCTCAGTCGTCCAGTCCGTCCGTCTTCGGAGTATGACGGGACGGACTACGGCTCATAGTCCGTCTTTTTTGGGGTGCTAGGACGGACTACACCCGGGAAGGTTAGGACCGAACGGACTATAGGGGGCTGTAGTCCAGCACTTGGACTTCCGGTACTAGCCGAAGTTGAAATAATGCACCTCCGAACCAATCATATAGCATCATGAGACATCACTCGTGGCGTCCCCCGCCGTCCCCCGCCGTCCTCAACCGTCCCCGGCCGTCCTCACCCATCCCCGGCCGTCCTTACCCATCCCCGACCATCCTCACCCGTCCCCGGTCGTCCTCACCTGTCCCCGGCCGTCCCCTGCCGTCCATCCCCCTGCCCTGCACTAACATGTCTCACCCTGTAGGGCCCGCCGCCCTGCCTAAAGACGGCGGTCCTGCCCTTAAAGCACCCCGGACGGACTACAGCTAGCCGTCCCGTCCCGTCTGGGGCTCTTGGCAGTCCCCCAGCGGGGCCGGCCCCCGGACGGCTGAGAACACTGGGCAAAGGCGGTAGAGGTGGTCGAGGTGGTCGAGGTCGGAGTGATCAAGGAAGAACCTCTATTAGAACTGAAAATCGACAAAAGAAGTACGTTTTTCCTATCAATCAGCTCTAATATATGATCGCACGACTCCCCTTTACCATTCGGGACTGCCCTAACAATTGCGCAATAGAATTCCGGAAGCCAAAGATCCCGATTATAATCCCGAAACTTCAGATGATCATGAACTGCGCGGTTGCAAAGACCAGTGTTCCCAACGGGCCAGGCCGTAGGCCGGGCTAAGGCAGGCCGCTCCGGAAGACAGCCTAGGCCCATATAGGCCGAATTCGATCGGCCTACGAAAGCCTATCAGGCCTGATAGGCGCCTATAG
>Ga0307517_10013844_pt1 | contig 10910 bp, 5 predicted proteins | sample 23_EM_MG_FD_194515 | JGI IMG/M metagenome (GOLD analysis project Ga0307517, IMG submission 194515) | Populus trichocarpa ectomycorrhiza microbial communities from riparian zone in the Pacific Northwest, United States - 23_EM | ecosystem: Host-associated > Plants > Roots > Unclassified | place...
AAACATAATTTCCAAGAGTAGTAACGATTCATTAATGTTTCAGAATCCTTATCTTATAAGGATTCCTTATTCATCCTAACTACACAAGGAAAGAAGGGCTGGTGCTATTTAATGATAGATTAGTTATTTTTATTATTTTCTATCATGTTTGGGCTTAATTAAAACTTTGTTTTGAGCTAGGATCCAAGACTTGTTTGGATCAGGTTATGAGCTTTTCAGTTTAGGGTTTTTGGGTCAGTTTTGAGTGGATCTCATATAAGTCCACATAAGGTGTCCATTAGAGTTAATTTTTCAAGAACTATTTAAACTCATGTAACCAAAATTTTAGCAGCCATTGAGGAATATTACTTCTGAATTTTTCAACGTGTGAGAGTGATTCTTGGATTCTTCAGTTTTTGAACGAACTGAATCTAACTTATCAAAGATTAACTAACTTCATGGCGTCATTCTACTTTATTCCAATAGTGTTGGTGCCTTGGGGCAGGTTTTCATTATGCCACACTCCTATCAGACTTTTTTTGGCTTTCTAGGACCAGATCTCAATCTTGATTGTGGGTTGCGTAACCACGTGATCACAAGGTTCGCATTAGGTCGCCCATAAAAATAGACCAATTTCAGGGAAGTATAGAGGCTTGTTGAAATTGTTTTTGGAATTTGAAATGGGTAGGTCGCCCATGAAAATAAACCAATTTCAGGGAAGCATAAAGGCTTGCTAAAATTCTTTTTGGAATTTGAAAAATGGTTGGTCACCTATGAAAGTAGGCTAATTTTTTAATTTTAAATGGATAGGTCGCCCGTGAAATAAACCAATTTCAAGGAAGCATATATGTTAGCTGGAATTCTTTAAGGAATTTGAAAAGGGTAATTCGCCCGTGAAACATGCTAATTTTTAGATTTCAAAATGGATAGTCGCCCGTGAAAATAAACCAATTTCAGGGAAGCATAGATGCTTGCTGGAATTATTTTAGGAATTTAAAAATGGTAGGTTACTCGTGAAAAAAGACCAATTTTTAGATTTCAAAATGGACAGGTCGTCCATGAGAATAAATCGATTTTTTTTAATTTTAAAAGGGGCAGATTACTTGTGATAATGAAATTATTTTCTATATAAAGCAAAGTCTTTGCATGGATAGATCACACAGCAAGTTAGATATTTTTTCTTTATAAGCTCACTATGGAAAACTTTGATGAGATTTTGCTTTATAAGCATTATAAGAGAGAGCATCTATTGTTATACATTTTTTACCACACATAATATATATATATATATATATATATATATATATATATATATATAATAAAAATACAAGAGAACATACATGAAGAAAGCCTAAAAGATCACCCAAGATTGGTAGTAGAGGACCAAGATGACAAATGAAAAAGTTATAGGACTAAAATGTATAAGAATAGCAAAATTAGCAACCTAATTCTGACTGACAAAAGGCCCTACTAGTGAAAATATTTTTATCTGGAGTAAAGAAACACATATTTGAATGTGTAAGGACTCAATGAGAATTTTAGAAGGCTTAATTAATTTTATTGAAGGTTTAATTGCAAGAAAACTCAATTTTTGGAGTAATTAGGGTGTTAATTTAGGGATTGAAATTAGACTTTGGAAGGTTTAATTAGTTAAATCAAAGGCTTAATTATGAAAAAATTAAAGTTTGGAAGCCTTTTAAAGACTTAATTGTAGATTCCAAATACCATGGACCAACATGTAAGTGACGCGCAATTCCAGGGGTAAAAATTAGAGAAATCAGGGGTCAAATTGAAAGGAATTGAAATTTTAATGGTCAATTAAGGATGAAATTGAACAAATTAAAAATCAAGGACTCATTTGTAAAAAATGCTAAACTTTAGGGCTGTTATTTAAATTTGGTAGGGATGCAGTTGCATGCAATTAAAAGTTGGGAGACAATTACAGATGCAAATAAAAAGAATTGGAAGAGCAAGGACCACATTAAAATCGACCAAATCCTAAATTAAAAAACCTTAATTTCTAGGGTTTAACCTAGACGACGTGTCGTTCACTCACTGTTCATCTCCTTCCTTAGCAATTTTGGCTAGATGAGTAGGCATCTTTAGGTGAATGAAAATGGTGTTTCTGACCACCTCAAGGGTTGTAAACACCGTCATTCAACTGAGAAACACCCTCTCAACAACCCTATACCCATGAAATTGAACGTTTACACCCCAATTCTTCCATAGAAGTCTTTGATATCTTATCCTGATAAACTTTCCTTGCATTTTTAAATTTTAGAAAAATCGAGATGACACCTTTGGACCAATAAATGTGATGCTACAGACCTCCAAATTGAGCAAGATTGGATCCAAATGAAAGGTGTGCACCTCCTCTACCAACTTTAGGTGATCTCAAGCAACATTGATGTCAAAGTTGCTCTAACAATGCCTTAAAAGTGGTCAACCCAGTTAGTAATGATTATGACACCCATTTGGCAAAACCACTAACTTTTTCATGTGTTCACACTCAAAAATTTCTCAATAGGTTCTTATCAAGGGTTAGTCGTATTTCTTTCAAAATCAGAAGGCCAAAAAATAGCTCATTGGTCTCCAAGTTTGGCAAAACCACTAAAATCCCCAAAACCAAAACCAGCTTAATACATAACTTCCAGTTACTATTTTTTTGTATCCAAAACCCTTCCATTCTTATCAAAGGGCCAAGATTGATCAATCTTTGATTGAATCCAATAAAAAAACTTAGCAAAATCCTATAAATAACCCCCAAAAATCAGAGTTGAGGAGGAGAAAAAAAAGAGAAAATGAGAAGAGTAATATTGAGAAAATACCCTAGTTGTGAGGGTTTACAAGCCTAGCACAAGGGTTAATTCAGTTTTGAGAGGGCACTAAGTTTGTAGAAGTAAAACTTTACAAAAGAGAGCAAAGAAGGCAATAGTTGTTCTAGGGTTTTAAAGGTATATTTTCTAACCTAAAAGTGGATTTCATGTGGCCTACTTATGGAGATTTTGGTTTTCATTTGGTCTATATTTATGTTTGCAAATAGGGTGATGCTTAAAAAATAAGGGTTGTGTTTGTTTTTTTCTTGTTGCTATGATTTTGATTATACGGTTTGATGTTTGTTTTTAGGGTGTGTTTGATATTTTTAATGTGACAAAAGCTTTCTAGTTAGGTTAGTTTTGATAAAATATTGTTTGTTTGTTTTTTGTTTTGTTTTATTTGATTAATGCATTGTGAAGCAATATTATTTGATTAAGGCTTGTTCATGACCAAAAATATGTTTAAGATATGTAGGCTAGATAAGATTTGACAGTTTTAAAAACTAAAACTCCATGCATGTTATTGATGATTTGATGTTATTTGTTAGTTCTTTGGATTCAACCATGCTCAGTATTGGTAATGTGGTTTGTGAAGACCAAAAACAGTGTGTTTAGAGGCCTAGAAGGCCAAATTTGAGTTTTGGCAGGAGTTCTTCAATTTCTAGAAATTTTCCGGATTCTAGGTTCATGTTCTTCTAATGAACTTTGCCTTAGCCTCTTGTTTTGGAGTTGTTTTGGGTTAATTCTTGGCACAGACATGTTAGCTTGTCATCTTTAGGAATTAATCTAGGATTAAAACACATCAATAACACGTGATCATGCATTTAGATTCTAGGGTTCTTTCGACTACCCAAACACAATTTGATTAAACCGTGGTTTTTTAATGTTAATCAAAGAAAATGGATGCTTGATTCTTGATTCTTAATTCTTGATCTATGCATGATTATGAACAACACCTTGCCCTTGATTGCATGAAAACTTGTTTGGTTTGTGATTTGTGTTTACTGGGTTTCAGTTTAAATGTTCATCGTGTTCTTCATGTTATTAGTGTTTGATCTGTTTTTATCCAAAAAAATTATGTTTTTGTGTTTTTTTTAGATTTCATATGTTTTTGGTTTAATTATTTGTTTTGTTTTAGTTTCAGGTCAAACCATGGTTTTTTATTCGGTTCAGGGTTGAACTAGTGTTTTCGAGTCAACCCGATTGGTTTTGTTTGGGGTCGTGTACTAAAGTTTTGTTTGGTTGGTTACTTTTTGGTTGAGGAATGTTTTGTCTAAGGAGTTGATTGGCAAACACACACTCACCCTTAAGTCTATTTTGACAGTTTTGTTTTGAATAAAAAATTGTTTTTTTATAAAACATGCCCCAAATAAATTCCTAAAAATTCAAAAAAAAAATCAAAGACCAATTTAAAATTATTTGTGGGTCTCTCGCATATTTTTCCAGCAATTGTATTTAATATCAGAGTTGTAAACTTACATCATAAGATGTTGATCTAGTATTAAAATACCCATTTTTCGTTGAAATCTCAAAATTTTCCAAAATTTCTAAAAACAAATTCTCATTTCAAAAATACAAAAATATATTTTATTTGGTATGCATTCGGCTAAGTCTCTCAAAAGATAAAAATCATATTTTGCTTAAAAATAATATATAAACATATGGTATGATTTAACATTTCTTATTTATACATAAAAATTTTAAAAATATTTTTGCATGTAGTTTTGGATGTAATAACTAGTTTATTGAATCCATGAGAACTTGACCAATATTTCAATAACCCCTAAAAATTTTAATTCATGAGAATTAATGGTTAAAATTCTGGTATAAATATTGGACCTACAAGTAGGCTAGCATTTAAATACCAGAAGTTGACTTAAAAATTCCCATAATTATTTTGAGTATTCACCAATTTTAATTTGGAATATTTTTCATTGCAACATACGAGTTGTTGTAAACTCTTTCGCCTTCCAGGATAGGTAAACCCTATTTGGGCACCTACATGAATTCTTCCCATAAAAAATTATTTGGGCATATGAGCCCATAATGAATTTGAAACGCCAGATTTATTCATGAGAATAAATTTTTATTCTAAGCCATAGACGAACCATCGGTTAGGAATCCATCAACACCTTTAAACCATATCCAAATCACACAATACTGCTTACCTGAGGTAAGGTGCGTTAGGGGTGCTAATATCTTCCCTAGCCACAACTAGTCTATTACCTTAAAAATTTCATATAAGATTAGTCTACCTAGGTCTCCTAGTGACCCTGAACCAAACAACTAGGTGGTAACTCCTTGATCACGATGTCGCAACGTTGTGTGCACACGTAAGGACTATGCATGCTTGTATATTAGAGGGACCTTTTTTTTGCTAACAAGGTTCTTCTTGGTTTTGATGATGATGTTATTCTTTGGCTTGATACTGATTTGTTGATCTTAGAAAATGTTTTTCACGATACAGATTTGAGGTCGAATCTTTTTAAAGAAATGAAGGATGATACGAACCAAGTCATATCCGAATTTGGTCTTAAAATGTTTGCTAACTAGTTTTGCGAGATTAAGAATATCTCTCAAACTATACATCAGAACGAGCTGAAATTTTACAGGGAGATACTAGACACATGGATATATATATTTTAGTAAATTTTTAGTTCAAATGGAGTTCGAGAATATTTTATTTCAATGGGTCAAAGTTACTAGACAAATCTTATCAAATATGTCAAACTAGACCTTTGTATATTGTTTGTGACATATATGGAGATACAAGTGGAATTTTGTTTTGATTCAAGTTGCAGAATAAACGTGAGTTTTCTTTTTTTTTTTTAGCTAAACAACCTTTTTTTGCAGGGACAAAAATTATACACTGACTTATCGAAGATTGACTAGCTTCTTGGTGTCATTCTCATACTTAAGATTTTTAAATACAAGGTTATATCTAGGTCCAAGTTTTTTTTTCAATACCTTTGGTTTTTAGATACAGGGTTACATTTGGGTCAAAGTTCTATCAAATATGATTTCCGGCTTTCCAGGTTATTATCTACTTTGTTAGGGGTTGCTTGACCGCGTGATCAAGAGGTTCGCATTATATTTGCTTTCTATAAGGTTCACATGATCTCATTATTATGGTCGCATATTTGATAGGTTAACCTAAATTGATCCAATATGTCATCGTCTTAATATTTGAAAAAATTATCTTCCAATATATTATCATGTCAATATTTAAAGAAGATTTCATTCAATGTGCATCATATTTTGAGTTCATAAATATATATATTTTTATTAAAATTATGTTAGCCGAGCTTTAATTTTTTTTACCAAAACAATTGTTCCAACATGTAACTTCGCACCAATCTTTTCAAAAACCGCAAGAAAACAGTGCCAGATAATAGACCCCAATAAAAGCCATATGGCAAAAATTAAAGAAAAAACAATTCAACAAAGCAAATTTAGGTGTTGTTTGGGAATGCGGCCTAAATGGTATTTTACAAAAAACAAAATTGATTTTTTTTATTTTTTTATATTTTTAAATTATTTTAATGTGCTGATATCAAAAATGAATTTTAAAATATAAAATTTTAATATTATTTTTATACAATTTCAAGGAAAAAACACTTTACAAACTTTTTAGATTATTTTGATATGCTGATATCAAAAATAAAATTTTAATATATTTTTATACAATTTTAAGAAAAAAAACATTTAAAAAATTTTTAGATTAAATTTTAAAAAATAAAATTTTAATATTATTTTTATATAATTTGTTTTTTTAAAAATAAAATCTACAACAATAGCAAACAAAACCTTACTCGACAAAAATGTCCCTGCTGTTGCGTAACCCTATAAATGCTCCTATAAATCCTATAAATGCTTTTAGGAGAAGAAGCCACTAGAGAGGAGGAGAAGAAAGAGCGGGATGGTTTAGTCTCTTTACGGCATTTGTTTCAACCATACGCCCTCCTTTTTCTTCCTCCTCCTCCTCCATGGATGGTGAAGTGGGCCCCCCTGTTCCCACCGTGGAATCTCCTCTTGAACTCACCCCCGTTGGATCTCCTGAGGTCGACGTCCACGCACTGCCGTCTGATGAAGATCATGATCCGGATCATGATCGCGAACACGAGCAGTCATCTGGTCCTACCGTTCAAACTGTGGATCTCAAGCATAAAATCATTAAGCAGGCAAGCACTCTCTTTCTATTTCTTATATATATATATATATATATATATATATATTGTTTGCTGTTTGGCAATAATTTAATTTAGTATATTTTTTTCTTTTGAATTTCTTTCAATTACAATTGTGGTTAAGAAGTCTTAATTATTGCATAATACTCAACTTGCGAATGAAGTTACTGAATTACAACTCCTAAATTATTTTTTTGCAGGTGGAATATTATTTTAGTGATGAGAATTTGCCTACCGACAAGTATATGATAAGTTTGATAAAGAAGAACAAAGAAGGCTTTGGTAAATAGTTTGTTTTTCCCTTTTTAATGTCTATAGCTTGTCAATTGATAAATTTGTTAACGGGTTAGAGAGAAACGGAGAACCTTCTGTAGCTGGCGAAGTAGAAAATATAGCTAATGAGTGAATTGAGTAGTGATTGCTAATATATCTTTAATTATTAATTAATAAATAATCTAAAGTGCTTATTTCAGTTCGAATATTATTTACTTGAATTGCCATCGGCTCACTTCTCTGGTCTGGTTCCATTGTTATAGTGCTCCCTGTTTATGTGGAAGACATAAAGAGTGACGAAGGGGTTGTTTTTTTAGAATTGTATTGCTGACCTTTTATCTTGATTATGCCAAGAAATAAATAAATAAAATCATGCTAGGTTAGTGATATGACTATGCATGTAAATTTAGTGATAATGAAGTTGGACATCAATGTCTGCTTTCTATCTTCTAACTGCCTTCTGAAACTCTTTTGCCATGCAGTGCCATGATTTTTTCTTCTTTTTGGAGTTACGAATTTACCCTCTTGCTGCTTCGATACAAGACCATCTCCCTGTTTTATTTATATTTTTACTCCTATGATATAGTTGTTTCTCCATTTGCAAATTCTATCCTTTCTCTCCTTTATATGTTGTATCTACACAACAATTTTGATGATTTTGTTTGTACATTTGAATTAACCATCTTCATACTTGTGGAATTGGGAGTCTGCTTGCACTACTTCATCAAAGTATGAAATGATCTGAGTTGGAGAATGGTTTCCCTTGGCTTTTGTAGACAATCTTGTTATGATTTAGGCTTCTAAATATTGCTAATTGTTCATACATGTTACCGTGATGTTTTTCATGTAATAGTTATACACATTCATGGTAAGTGTTTTCTTGCAGTTCCTATCACAGTTATTGCTTCTTTTAGGAAAATGAAGAAGCTTACTCAAGACTCCACATTTATTGTGGCTGCACTTAGGGAGTCTTCCATTCTTGTAAGAAGCTTCATCTTCTCCCTTTCTTTTATGTCATGCTTATGGAATTTGGATTTTGTGGACAGAAAAAAGTTTGCTTGTCACAAATTTATTTGCCTTAATCTACAGGTTGTAAATTCAGATGGAAAGAAGGTGAAGCGCCTTGATCCTTTTCATTTTGCTGAGGTTAAGGATCCCAAGGTATTTTAATGAACTTGATCTCCCCCCCACCCCCAATCACTTGGACTGGCATTATAATAAAACTTTGAGCATCTAATTTGTGGACCCTAGCTTTGCACTGTTCTGGTTGAGAATCTTCCAGAGGATCACTCATTGAACAACCTCCAGAGAATATTTGGTGCTGCTGGAAAGTAATCTTTTTAATTCTAGTCTTTTATTTTGCTTTCTTATTGCCTTTTAGGTGGGTCTGTTCATTCTAAAAGTTGTTGTTTGCAACTTTCAGGATAAAGAATATTTCCATCCGTGATCCACTAGCTGTGGAAAAGTCTAAGAAAGGAAGTAAAACAGATATTTTGATCAGTAGCAAGGTATGGATTATGGAACTGTATTCATCTGAAGGATTATTGCATTGAACTCGTTCTTTATTACAAGAATGGTATATTATCATTGGCTAGTTCTTTAGCTGCTTCATCTTTACTCTTATTCATCATCTGCTTTAATCTTCATTTCCTCCTTTTACCTTTTTCTGCCTTTTGATTTCTATTGTGATTTGACAAAGAATGCAGCTTATCAATATGAAGTTTAGGAGATGAATTCTAGAATAGTGTATGAGCATTTTACTTATCTTATTGAGAGGTACACTAGGTAATATTCTAAAGTGAGCATTTATGTTCTGCAAGAATAAGATTTGTATCGGGTTTAGGTGAGTGACCATTGTTTGGAATGAGCTTCAATGGGCAGACTTGTAGTGCTTTGTTTTTGCCCATGGGAACGTGTAGTTGGTGCCTTACATGAGACTGTTGGGTTCCAAAAACATAATATAAAATCTTAGCTCTAGCTGTGAGGACCTTACAGCAATGATTTTTGGATATGCAAATGGTAGTTTCCGACTGTGAGATGTGTTAAGGTTGTTGTGTCTCCGACCTTTTTGTTTGGTTCTTGTCAAATTTGGTCACTGCTGATACTTTTTTATTGTAGCTATTGACTTTCTGAGGATAAAGTGATTTCCTTTAGATTATCCTTTTTGAGTTTCAAAAGACAACTTCAAGTGAGCTTTAGCCACAATGATCCTTATGTTAGCTACAATCCCTGCATTTTGTTTTTGTAACATCATGTTGCTGCTCATAAAGATTTTTTTTCTTTTTTTCAAATCTATTTATGGACATCTTGTTTAGTTATCTAGTTTGGGACTAAGGCATGGTTGTGGTTGTTGTTGTTTTATGGACATTTTGTTTGCTAATATTAAACTAATTTTTTTGCTATCAATCCCTTTTCTGGTTTCTGTGTGTAGGTGCATGCCTTTGTGGAGTATGATACTGTAGAGGCTGCTGAGAAAGCTGTGAGTGCTGTTGTGTAAAATCTATTGCTTTTTGCTTAAGGTGCTTGATTGTATAATTCTAATGCTCAGTACTTTCTGGTAATTGGATCAGGTGGCAGCTTTAAATAACGAACAGGATTGGAGAAATGGCATGCGGGTCAAGCATCTTAATCAAATGGTAAGTGATATTTCTCCTTATTATTAACAACAACCGGTAGTATTGTTAAGCTTTCTTGCTCTAGGCAAAGCATGGGCAGAGAAGACAAGTCTGGAGGGAACCTGATTCTGAGAAGAATCGCAAAGGTCGTGGGACTAATCTAGCAGGAGATGTGGAGAAGCATGATTCAAGTGAGCATCATGATGATACACCTGTTGAAGAGGTTAGAGATGATTGCCTTTTTTCTTAGTCATTAATAATCTTTTTTTCTATAGAAGTTCTTGATAACTTGATGTGCTAGTCAAGTTATATTGTTGTTTGAACCAAACTATCAACCAGAGTTACAACTCTGCCTCTCAAGGATATTACACCTCTATTATAGTAAATGCAATAGAGATTTCATTTTTCCCATAGAAAGAGCATTTCTAGTGGATGTTGAAATTCCACAAAGAATTTAGATTGGGTTATCGTTTCTTCCTTCACTGATTGATTATATGAAAGCATTCCTATACGAAGAAGTTTAAAATCTCCTTTAAGGATATCTATGAGAAGAATGAACATGAAAAATAACTACAAATATTGATAGAATGAACATGAAAAATAACTACAAATATTGATAGAATGAACATGAATTGTGATGATAATTGTTTTCATAAGAAATGAAATTGAGAGAATTGGATGTCTAAGAAAATGTTGTCTTCGTGCCTGTTTCATCAAATATCATTTCAGGATGGGGAGCATATATCCAAGGAGAAAAATGGTCAGCAAGGTGGAAATCGAGGGCGATCAAGAAAGAACAAATTTCGTGTTACAAATGGGATGGGTATTTAGACTGGCCACTTTGTATTTTCTTTTTTCCTCCTTTTTTATTACTAGTTACTTTGGCACATGCGATGTTCAAGTTTTTTTTTTTATATAAAAAAAAATAGTTAAATAACCAAATACAAGAATTTCACATTAGAAATATATTCATATGATTTAGAAAAGCTTAAAAGTGAAAAATATTAGTTTAGTAATTGATAAATTAATTAATAGTGTTT
>Ga0307517_10013845_pt1 | contig 10909 bp, 11 predicted proteins | sample 23_EM_MG_FD_194515 | JGI IMG/M metagenome (GOLD analysis project Ga0307517, IMG submission 194515) | Populus trichocarpa ectomycorrhiza microbial communities from riparian zone in the Pacific Northwest, United States - 23_EM | ecosystem: Host-associated > Plants > Roots > Unclassified | place...
TTATTCTCATTCAGCTCTCTTTGTTTCAGTTGACCCTACGAAACTCCGTCGCACAAGAGCCAAGTTCATCCTGGGCGCAAGTATCAACATATCTTCATACGAACCTCCCTCGGACCCCAACCTCCTCAAAGGTCTTCCTGCAATACTCGAAGAGATGCCCACCGTTATTGTTCCACAAGGTCTGGACCACGAAGGCCCATACTCGGAGATCATCGTCCCCGAGACCTTTCCACCAGGGAGCATCATGCTATTCGAGACGCAATTACAAGAATTTGATGCCGGGCTGGACGAATTCTGTACCTCGGGTGCACAGGAAGCCTTCGACGATGTTAACTTGGTCGATCTGAACGTCATTTTGCACAGGGCGGATGTTGAGGAGCGTGATGCGACTGGGGGGAAATTTGGGGCGTATGTTATACCCGGGTTGGCTGCTCTGGTGTATTGCGGGCTTGAGGGATGGATGCACCCTCTCCGGCATATCATGCGACATAATGATCTTGGCCACCCTTTATGCAAAAATCTGAGGGAAGGAAGTTGGGCTTTGGACTATGTCCATGAAAGGATGACGTTGTATGTTTTCCTGTGGCTTCTTGATGTCCGATTTATATTGACTATGTTTGTTAGCCAAGTCGAAAAATTCCCTAATCTCGCTAAACCCGCACAATGGATCAAAGAACGATTTGACCGGGTGAAGGCCACAGTGCCGACTTATATGCGACCGAAATACTTTGCACTCGTCGTCTCAGAGGCATACAAGGCTGCTCGCCGAGCTGCAATTGAGCAATGCTCTGACTTTGTCTCGTCTGGACATGACTTCACACAGGATCTCGCGCTATGTGCGATTCAGATGCATGGTCTGGTACAGTCTGCGTCGTTGGATCCTGAAAAACCCGTGCCATCGCTTGCTGCGGGCCTGCCGCATTTCACTACTGGTTGGGCGAGGTGTTGGGGCCGAGATGTGTTTATATCCCTTAGTGGCTTGCTTTTGACAACGAGGAATTTCGAGGATGCGAAGAGGCATATACTGGCGTTTGCTTCGACGTTGAAGCATGGGTTGATCCCGAACTTGTTGGATTCTGTGAGGAGCCCAAGGTATGCCTTTTTTTGATGGGTATAATTTGGACCAATGGTGTTGCGTTCAGGTACAACTCGCGTGATTCACCTTGGTGGATGTTGCAGAATATCCAAGACTACGTAAAAAGTGCGCCTGGAGGGTTAAGCATCCTATCCGAGTGCGTCAAACGGCGTTTCCCGAAGGACGATGCTTGGGTTGCATGGGACGACCCTCGGGCGTATGCGTACAGCAGCACTATCGCAGAGATCATTCAAGAGATTTTGCAGCGCCATGCAGAAGGTATCAATTTCCGTGAATACAATGCTGGACCGACGTTGGATATGCAAATGCGCGATGAGGGCTTCAATATTTCTATCCGGGTGGATTGGGAGACTGGTTTGATATTTGGTGGGAACATGCATAACTGTGGGACGTGGATGGATAAGATGGGAGAGTCGGTCAAGGCGGGAACGAAAGGTGTGCCTGGGACACCGAGAGATGGTGCGCCGATCGAGATTACGGGTTTGGTAAAGAGTACGTTGAGGTGGTTGAGTGAGCTTTCAAAACAAGGGCTGTTTCCGTTTGAAGGGGTACAAGCGGAAGGTGAGTTTCCTTGGTTTTCTTTGTTACGAATGGTAATTTTATTTTCGGATAGTCTACGGAAAGAAGCGACTTGTGACCTATAAGGAATGGTCGGATTTGATCCAAGAATCGTTCGAGCGGTGCTACTATGTTCCTGAGAGTGAGTGTCCTGTGTTACTTTTCTTTTCCGGTCTTGATCGGTTGCCCATAGATCGCTTCGACGATGGCAAGTACAGGATCAATTCAAGTATGGTGAACCGTCGTGGGATCTACAAGGATGTGTACGGTTCGGGAGTTGACCATGAATGGGCCGATTATCAATTCCGATGCAATTTCCCGATTGCGATGACCGTCGCGCCAGAGATGTTTGATGAGAAGCATGCACTAGGTGCCCTTAACCTTGCGGACCGGGTGTTGAGGGGGCCGCTCGGGATGAAGACGCTTGATCCAAAGGATTTCCGGTACCGTCCAAATTACGACAATGCAAATGATTCAGATGATCCCGCCGTCGCGAAGGGTTTGAATTATCATAATGTGAGTTGATGTGGAAATGGAATGCGATTTGGTTGTACTTACGATGTTTTGATTCAGGGACCTGAGTGGGGTTGGCCTTTGGGATATTTTTTGCGGTCGTATTTGTACTTTGACACCCGTTTTGGTGCGGGAAGTAATGTGTGTATCCATTATTATTCGTACCCATGGTGACTAACATTGGGATTGTAGGATCCTCAGCAGACGCTGCACTATCTGCACAAAATGTTGCTGGCGCCTCGGAAGCACGTCGCGTCGGACCCGTGGAGAGGGCTTCCTGAGCTTACGAATGAAGGTGGATCGTTCTGTCGGGACTCGTGCCCTACGCAGGCGTGGAGCGCGAGCACGCTGTTGGACTTTTTAGCTGATGTTCATAGAGGAAACCTTGAAGATTAGATTAGATTAGATGAGTTGTATGTATTTGGTTTCTGTCGTCGTCGAAGTAAAAGTTGGTGCCTTACATCACATTAGTTCTGCATGGCCTTCTTTGGTCTGCCAGAACGCGACCTCGCAGGGGGCAGCGATCCAGACGAAGATGTCGCCGTCTACACCTGGGGCGAAGACAGCTATGACGGGCTCGGCGATGCTCTCCACGAAGGCGGCGACGACTTCAACGATGAGACTTTTGGAAGTTCCGGCCCCATTGGTACGGTCCTGAATTCGTCTTGACCTGTTCCTCGTTTTCAATACCTTCGCAGGCAAGGATTTCGACTTTTCCAACCCAGTCCTTCCAGACGACCTACATCAAGTAAAGCCTCGACAGCTACACCAACAGCAGCGCAAGGGATCAGAAGCTATTCGGGAAATCCTGCCTCAGAGGAAACTGGCAGAGGATAGATATGAGCCTTTGCAATCTCAACAGTTGCCCCCACCATCCAGGTCTGCTCAGCCACCGGGTACGCATTCCCTCCTATTTTCAGCAGTCACTTCTCTCTTATTCTGCATCCTACATTGGTCGATCTCGGCAATCAGTAACTCGACAGGTGCCTCAGACATCCCTCGAGTCCATCTGGCACGACCAGTCCGCGTTTTCTGCTCTCCCGCGCTCCAACGGGACCCCTCGCATCGCTTCTACTGATCATCAGCGTGCTTCGCCTGTGCCCAACACCGTCCAGACTTCTACTAGATTTTCGCCATTTGGGAACGCTTCGTCACCCGTTACCAGCCATGGACCTGCTATCGGGTTGCAGTCTCGTGCTCGAACGTTGCAAGAAATCGAGGCAGAGATGCTCGCGAATGCACAGAAAGAACGAGAACGCCAACGAGAGCGGGAACAGCAACGCGAACAACAGGAGTACTTGTTGCAGGAACGGCTCCTTCTCCAGCAGCAACAGCAGCAACAACAGCAACAGCAGCAACAGCAACAGCAACAACTCTTGCAACAGCAGCTCTTACAACAACGTCTCCGGGAAGAAGAGGCTCGCCAGCAGCGCTTGCTGTACCAACAAGAGCAGCTCGCGGCGCAACAGCAACAGCAGGCTCAAGTGCAGAGGCTCCTTCTCCAACAGCGCGATCAACTGCAGCAGCAGCATACGCCCCCTCCTCGCATGATCTCCTCCCAGTCACCTCGTTTCCTCGAACATCAACGGCAACTCTTGCTGCTCCAACAACAGAAAGAGCAGCAGCAGCGGCTACAGGATCTCCAAGATCAGGCTAGGTTCGAAGAGCTGGAACGGCGCATGGCTGCTGTTAATATGGAGAGGACTCGTGGGTCCGATCCGGTTTTCAACGATCGTCATACACCAAACTTCTCTCTGGCGGAATTCCAAGAGGCACAGCGACTACAACTCCTTCAGCAGGCCCAGGACCGGCAGTTCCTCTTGCAACAGCAGCAGCAACAGCAACAGCAACAGCAGTACCGGAGGCAAGGCTCGCGGTCTCCTGCTGTTTCTAATAAAGTTCAGTATCCTGCCGCGTTGCAAGAGGTTTTGCCTCAGTACCAGCAACGCTTACTCGCTGACCTCGCCCACAGTCGAGATGTAGCAGGCAGCCATGCTGAGCAAGAAACGTTGAGGATGGAAGCCATGCGTAAAATTCTAGAAGCAGAGAAGATGGAAGAAAAACGACGTCGCAAGGCGGCTAAAATTGCTCATATGGTTTATCTTGTTTTTATCTCTGCTTTTCAACGAGGGACTTACATTGCTGTTTCTTTTTCGTGTAGGCTCGGTATAATGACCTAATGACCCAATCCGACAAGGACTTTATCACCCGCATCCAAGTCTCGCAGCTCGTGACTCAGGATCCTTACGCTGACGACTTTTATGCCCAAGTTTATGGGGCTATCATGCGTTCAAGACAGGGTCTGCAGTCCCAGGACGAACGCGTTCTTAAATTTGGTTCTGGAGGAGGGATCGGACTGGGCTTGGCACCAAAAGGCGGCAGCCGCAGACCCAGTGCAATGCAGCGTATGGAACAGCAGGTCGAGCGAATCGTTAGTAATGCAAGAAAGAGGGAGGAGGAGAAAGGGTTGCATGGTACGCTGTCTAATATATTTTGACTTTCGTTTTAATCGTTGACTTCTCATCTCGCCTTGTTTAGCGATCCATAGTCTCCAAGGAGCTCTCGGTAAAACCTCTGGTCGCAGTTATAAAGCCGCGCCTCGTCAACTCCTTCAAGTCGATGCCGGAGCTGGAGCGTCTCCCACTCTTTCACATGCGACTGCGAATCTACATATCGGCAAAAGTTCAGGCCATCATCACGAAGGCGCTGCGAAAGAGGCTGCCAAGCTTGGTCGTGAAGCTTTGGGAATCGCTGGAGATGTGAGCGCTTACACCTCACGTCTTTGCCATAAATCTATGGAAATTGATTTTCCTGCTTAGACGGACAACCTTGTAAAGAAGGAGCCTCTTTCACAGCGAAAGGCATTGGTGATTCTTGAAGAACTTTATGATGTTGTTCTGCGAGTGGAACAACTCCGAAGAGACCAACCCGCCCCTGAAGACATCGAAGCCTCCCAAGAATGGTAAATTCTTCCATAAAAGGTATAAGTCACTCATGATCTTGACACGTTACTCAGGAAAAATGAATATGATGCCCTCGTCGATGGTATGTGGGATGAGCTGCGAGTAATGGTCCCTCTTGAAACTAGGTATGTGGTGGCACGACCTTGTCATGATGTAGCCTTATATGTATTCTCTTACAGCGATCCACATCCCTTTATCTCGCTCCTGACACCAACCAAGGGTAAAAAGATTCTCCCTCGCCTGACGCGTCATCTCAACAACCAACGCATGCTGACCCTCCTAACTCTCCTCGTCGCGTGTTTCGGCCAGCTTGATGTGGTCAAGAACGCACCTGTTCTTGATTCCATCCAAGATACCCAACCCCGTGCCGATGTCGAACGACAAACACAGGCCTTCTTGGGCAGCGTCATGCAGAGCATCTTACCCGTAGTATCGGTAGCCAACCTTCGCTTGGTCACAGGGCTGCTTGGGTTGCTGCTGGATCGGAGCAATATCGTCGCTGTCGCCCAGACGAGGGTAAGTTCGCCAAACCTCCTGATACTTGAGGACCGCCGATTAATCCCGACTTTTCATTAGCCCGGGCTGGCGTTACTAACGCTATTCCTGAGTCGAGTCGAGGTGATCAAGCAAACGATCGCGGCATCCGATCTTTCCGAAGCACCTACGATTGAAGAGAGTCAACAATGGTATGAATCGTATCTCGTGTATCATTTTCTATTCTGTAACTTAACATGTACCCAACAGGCGATTGATGTTCGACCATTTGTTCCAACTCCTCGCCCCTCATCTTCTCCGGCTTTTCCCATCCTCCCGTATTATCAACCCAGACCCCACCCGCCAGCCTATCCCCACTGATATCGTCGACCAGCCCGTCTGGCAATTCTTCGCTGCATTAGCCTTGCACGGCGTCATCGAGCAACATCATGTGCTAGTTGGCTCACTTCGCGAAAAGATCCTCGACAACGTCCTCAGCGTCAACAAGGGCTGGGTCCATGACGAGGACGAACGTCAAACTAAATTGGCAAACGTCAACCTATTCTTGCACGCCGTCAACCTAGATAGCTCTCAAATCGCTATGTAATATCTTAAGTACCTAAAATTGTTTTTCGCTCATGACCAATGTTTGTTGCTTTCGGATATCCTGCACATTGACGACGACGGTTACGATATGGTATATGATATTCTTCCTGTCCTTCTATACGACCACATACATCATAACTATGTATCATTCTACTTTAAACTGCGCCCTTGGGAGCGCTGCTTATACACATAAGAGAGTGTATGCTATATAATTGGCTGGAAAAATCGCAATGCATAAGCTCATTCCGTCTCGCGTTTCCTTGTCCAATAAGCGCTTCAAGTGAAGTGATGGATCCAGTAAGATTCAGGACGGGTAGCATCTCGAGGCTTGGAAGCGTATGGTCCGGCAGATCTAACAGCGATGAACTCCCAAGAAATTCATCCAACTGCATCAACGGCAACAAAAACAACTCCTGTTTTTCTCTCGAGCGCTGTTTCACATGCGAACCTACTTCCAAGTGGTTCGTCGAGAGCGAGACAAAGTCCTCGTAATTGGGGTAGAGCATCACATATCCACGTAAATACACCAGCTCGATGAAGAACTTTTTCCAAGATTTCGACCACTTGTTGGACCGCACGTCCGGGACGACCTTCGTCTTGAGCTTCAAGGAAGTTTCTCCGAGTCTAACAGCCAGATAGTCATGAAACTCGCGCCAATGCTCTGGAAAGTAGACAGCGCCCCAGCTGCAAGGTACCTGGGATAGATATGGCGTTGCGGGGAAGGATAGCCCCGCTTCCGAAAACAGAGTCCGCGGGTTGAACGCCCTACGACCTTCCGGAGGTAGTTCCAGGTTTTTTTGTTGGTACAGGCTGATTCCGAAGATATGAGGGGACTTGTTGCTCTCCTCGCCGTACCGATACCGCAGAAGGGTCATTTTAATCCAAGCGTAGAACAATGGAGAGACTTCGGTGTCGTCTTCCAGGAGAAGCCCGTACGAGTCATTACTTTGAGGATACCAGGATTCGACAACAGCAGGTAGCAGTCCCCCATGAACCACTCTATGGTGCAGAAAAACGTGTCCAAATGTCCAGTTGAGATTCTGGGCAATGTTAAGAGTCTCTGCATCACAGCCCTGTTCAATGGTTATCCGCAAGTTGAGTTCATCCCCAAAATACAGAGCATTTGAGAGGGATTTGAGAAGCCGAATCAGGGAGTGAGGTCGGTTATTGGTGATTATCGTGATATCAACTTGAGGCAAATGCCAATCTGTAAAGGGAACCCAGTCAACGACGAAAGGGTGCAATATCAGCAGAGCTTACTTTTCCACTCCTCCAAAGAGAGGGAAGCCATCCACTCTGTGTTTTCTAGGTCCGACCTTGGGATCCGTATTAAAGAAGCATCCTGAAATTTCTTTTTGGACATAAAAAAGGTGACCAACGAGTCGATTTCGTAGAGCATAAAGATAACATCTACAGGTTTCCGGGTTGTGCTGAGCCACTTGGAAAGAACCGCGGATCCGCTGACCCCGAAACATAGCGGATTGCGCCCAGATAGAACGTCATATACGACGTCACACTGATAGGTTTCAAGGTTCTCGTACTTCCAGTCGACGTGACCTGGGTTTTCAAATACGTCTTGGTAAATCAGTATCCGGATGTGGTTATTCATTTGCATCTTGCAAATCATAGGGATGAGGGGCCGCAAATCCGCACGAGTCGGAAGGAAGAAAACAAAGCTAGATTGGAGTTTGTGCTTCCCGGTTTTCGCAGGCAGGATGCGCGCTGGTAAGGGCTCAATGCCTGTATTTTGTGTTATCGATGGTAGATTTTTGACGACAGGAGTGGCTTGATCGTCGCTCGTTAGTAGAGCTGTTGAGGCTTGGGTGTCAGCTGAAACGATTAAGCCTCCTAATCCGTCAATTCGCTGCTCTGCAATCCGCCTTCCGATATCGATCCACGAATCTCCGTCTAAAATATGATCCTCAAGAGAAATAGCCACAGAAGACTGCAGTACAGAAGACTGCAGTACAAAAGGTGGTCGAAGGTATCTCGCAGGCATTCCACGACCCCAACGAAAGGACAGGTCTGGTGATTCTGGTGACAGTGGCTCTCCAGAAAATCCGAATGGAATTGTCATGTTGAACGGATGAAGCAAAGCATACTGTGCAGACTGTGGGAAGCCAGTGAGCGCCTTGTCGTCCATAATGAGAACCCAATCAGTCGCAACAGTCGCAGCTGCCCTGAGGATACATGCACTGACTTCCGAATACCTTTGCCATGGCTGCAAAGACACGTCTGGGTGATTGGCAGATTCCAGAGAAGAGAATATCTGTTGAAGAATGCGCCGGACATCGGAGGCGATACCTGCCGGACAAACAATGATGACCTCTCGGATGTGTTCCTGGAATTCCAAAAAGGGCGAGAGGAGATATGGAGCCTCAAGTAACGAGCCAGGCGTAATCGGAAGAATGGCGGTCATCGACTGTGGAGGTATCACGCCCAGTGATACCTCCAGCTGTAACGCGGAAAACACAGTCAAAACATGTTGGATATCCTCGCCATGCAGTGAGGACACATTTTCGAAGACGAGAAATTCTTTTGAGTGCTGTAAGGGCTCGGGCTTCGGAAGAAATCCTTCGCCGGAAGCATAAAGTAGGACCGAGATAACAAAGAGGCAGGTCGAGGTCAGAACACTAAGCAGAAAGAATTCGGGGCTCGTCTGGGTCCTGAGCATCTAGAAATTAAATTGGCACCAAGAAAGAGGTCGGAGGTGCTGGTGAATGTTTGAACTGCAACAGACAAGGCAACAATTGAAATTCAACATTTTGTGTGCCGTGTCACGTGGGTCGCTACTGCTGAGCGCTTAAATAAAAATATTTCTTTGCCACTGGACAACCTCTCACGGCAATTTTTGGGCTCGAAAAATTACCGAGTTTTTTTTTTCACGCTAGAATCAACATCAAAGTAGCAAGTATAAACGGTTTTGTATCCAAGTACACGAAAAGGACAAACGCGTCAACAATCCAGTGAATTATTTTATTACCTCATCATGCTGAGACGGAAAGAGCAGCTCCCAGACATTATCAAAATCGTTGTCTTGCTTGAATCCACTTTCCGCGTGCGAGATAGCAAGCTGTTAAAAAACAATGAGTTCAATTTATATTGCAAAAGTAATCAACAAACATCCAGGAGCCTCAGCGCATTCGGCTCTTTTATTCTGCCCACAGATCGTTGGAATCTAAGTTTAGTCGCGACCTCATCTGCTGAACGAATAAACGGTTTGCCTGTGGGAACGATTTTCGAGCCGTTGGTGAGCAGTTGGATGCAGGCCCCGATGAGCAAGAGTTGGCAGATCGGTGAAGCGTGATCGACGTTAAGGCCGTCCTCGATATACGAGTATTGAGTGCGAGACAAAGTCAAATTGTATTTGAACGATATTCCAGAAAGCAGAGAGTTGATTAAGTAGGTATTGGTGGGACCGAAAGTTTTGTTGTCCTTGTCAAAGACGGACCCTTGGGAGTGAAGGTCGTCGAGTTCGTCATATAACGTCTCTGCGAGGCTGAAACCACGAATAACGGGTGCATCTGGGGAGTCCCGGAGAGCCACCAACACAGATGCCAATGGATATGCACGAGAGGGATTGTCTTCCACTGCTTCTATGTAGGAGATCAAAAGTTCCCTTACGACGGCCTCGGTGGGATGAGCCTTGATCAGCTTCAAAAGCGCTGGGGTGGGATCAGAGAGGGTAAATGCGCAGGAAAAGAGTTCCTCGGCGTGGGGGAATGGCTCCATGCTTTCGAGCATAAGTAATAGAAATCGAGTTGTGTGTGGATGAGTGCTCAGCGCTCAAATCTCAGAGCTCAGTGAAACTGGGTTTCTGGTGCAGTCACGTGAATTAATCCCATATAGTCAGACTCCATGACATTGATTCCCCTGCTGGCGAGGATTCTTCCCAACAACAGTTCCTACCGATTTTCGTTGATATTCTCGTAGTTTCCTGTTGCGCGCTTCCCTATTTCTTCAGTAGCTAGCGAGGCCAAAAGTCGTCTGAGTTGCTTATATAACGTAGCTAACTAAAATAAATTCTACGCGTTTCCTGCTTGGTTAAATCCTGTTTGGCTCTATCGGGGGGTCTGGCACAAAAGAAGCACCAGCGGATAACCTGCGGTAGAGGATTGAACTGTAACAGAGAATGCAAATTGAAATTCAACGTTTTGGGTGCCATGTCACGTGGGTCGCGACTGCTGAGCGCTTAAATAAATAACTCCCTCTAAATTTCACCACAGTCCTTCAATTCCATTAGCTTTCCCGGAAAACCCAACCTTTATGCTGCTCGAGAAAGGGTAGTCCTGGAGCGATTCGTCGTGGAGAATGTCTGATCTAAGGTGATAGTCTGATGCCAGGGGAACAAGGGATCAAACATTTCTGTGCTAGTTCGCCGTAGATAAGATGCAAAGAAGAAACTCATCCAAAGGTCTCCATGTCCACGAACGGAAGGGTTTCAAAAATGTTGGAGGTCAAGATTTACGCCATATCTGGCACACTTGCGCAGCCCCTGTGATCTGGCTAGGATACTAATGGGTGATCATAGTTCAGATGGCAGCTGGATGAGAATATATAGAGAAGCACATCTCCAGGGACGTTTGATGCTGGACTGTCCAAAGTGTGCTGGAAGTGGCCTTCAACTTCGACATCAGTGTGTTTTTGACCCTGCAAGTTCGAACTTCATGGCTGGAAGTCGAGGGACCACTCAAGGACC
>Ga0307517_10013846_pt1 | contig 10908 bp, 12 predicted proteins | sample 23_EM_MG_FD_194515 | JGI IMG/M metagenome (GOLD analysis project Ga0307517, IMG submission 194515) | Populus trichocarpa ectomycorrhiza microbial communities from riparian zone in the Pacific Northwest, United States - 23_EM | ecosystem: Host-associated > Plants > Roots > Unclassified | place...
ATCCTCTCAGATACCAACGTCTTTCGCAGACACCCATCCCCGCAGGACGTCGCAGAACTCCATGCATTGGTCGCTACAAACGAGGGCTCACTCGCTTCGTTGAACGAAGAGATCGAGGCCTGTTCGAGACAGCTCAGTGCCTTACGCACCAAGTCTTACGCCCACATCCTCACCATCCGCAGGTGTAGGGCCGCGATGACCCTCGCACGCCTTATACCCCCAGAACTCCTCGCCAAGATCTTTGAGCACGCCTCCGAGACCGGTTGGACTCGTGCGCCAATCGTAGTCTCCCACGTCTGTTCGACCTGGAGGGCTGCTGCTCAGTCTCACCCTGGCGTGTGGTCCCGCGTCACTGTCAGCCTTGATATGCGGGACCCCGTCGGTTGGACGGCGCATTGGCTGTCCATGGCTCGCCAGGCGTCCTTGCATGTGACGATCACCCATACCGTCTCCACCACCTCGCTCGGACAAGTTATGGCCCTATTGTTGGAGCGCTCGGAGCGGTGGGTCAGCCTCACCCTAGACCTTCACCTCGCCGACGCGCGGCAAGCTCTCGCCGCCTGTACCGCCCGTTTCACCAGATTACGTTCGATCGACATATCGCTTTTTGCCATCGACGAAAGCATCGAGACCGCAGAAGGCACGACCGGTTTCGCCAACGCCTTCCAGGATGCCCCCACTTTAACTTCTGTTTCCATCTTGGGGAACGTTCTCCCCAGGGACCTCCCTCCGTGGCTCACTTCCTTACGCATAGAGTATGGCGATCCCGTCGGTTCTGTCATTCAGACCCCTCGTTCCGTCATCGGAGCATTGCGGAATCTCCCCGACCTGGAAGTTCTGACATTGCAGTTAGGAGTGATGCACCCTGTAGCAATGGCTCCCCCTGACATTTTGGACATTGAACTCCCAAAGCTCAGGACCCTCGTCTACGATGATCTCCAGACTGGTGAATTCCAGATTCTAAATTACCTCACCGCCCCCTCACTCGCCCACCTACACGCACGCGTACAACCCGACCCGGAGGAGTATGGTGCCCCGACCCACCTCATAAATTTCTTGAAAGCCTCACCGAACCTGGAGGCGTTGGAACTTGATGGGGTTGATGTTTGGCCAGCGCATTGGCTCTCAATTTTGCCGCTTCTACCAAAGTTACGGAAACTCCACTTGCACGACTCGGATATTGACGACAAGGTCGTCGAGAGGATGTTTGGGGAGAACGGGTTATGTCCTGATCTACAACGAATCGACCTCCGTTGGTGCCAGCATGTCAGAGGGACAACGTTGGTTCGGCTCGTCGAAAGTAGGGTGAAGGAAGGCGGCCGTGAGATCGAAGAGGTTGCGGCCATCGGTTGTTCTCTCGTTAGGAAGCAGGACGCTATGCAGCTCGCAAGTCTCACCACGTTCCGCGTTGTTATCGGAGAACGGGACGAGCATTGCCGTGAGTGTGATTTTCTTTCACTTGTTTCTGCGTGCAGTTTACCTAACTTGTTGTTCTCTTAGGCGAGAGGAGATGTTGTGATAACAAGCAATATCGCCAACGGCTCAAGTTCCATCTGTTGATGTTGCCAAAGGAAGAGCGCGCCGGAATTCATTTAGTCGTGGACTAGAAGATGGCCTGTGGTATACTTTGCACGTGTCTTCTGGTCACAAAAGTCTGTAAAGTGGACCGTTTTTGTCGCGACGGTATTGTAATACAAAGTGTATAGACCGCGTGAGTGTCCACACCCCTCGAGCATGAGGATGACAACGCGTAGTACGGCATGGGAGCCGCCATGGAGTCGATCTTCGAATGTGGTGTCTGTCGGATGTTCCAGCCTCACAAAGCTGTACACAAAAGATTGGCACGGTTCTAGAAGAGTATGTGGATTCCAGATCTATAGCGAACTTCGGTGAACAAGTAACGTAGAACGCTTCAAACGTGGATCAGATCGCTCTACCACGGCGTATAGGACCTCTGTCAAGAAACAAAAAACCAGAGGTCGCTGGTAATCCTTGATGAGGCTAAGGGCCGTCGTGGTAAAAGACTATGGAGGAAAGCAAAAAAAGCGACCGGTCACACGTTTTTGAGACGAGTCACGTGCCGATTCATATTTGCATTCTTCCACGCTCCTCGTTATATAGTCCACCGGCTTGCGTGGAGCACCCCCCCCCCACTTTTCGACTCCCGACCTCCTCCCCAACCCTCTCATCCCACGATCTACATTTGCTGAGCCAGAGAAAATGTCTGTTAATCGAACCTCCGAGTTCAGGAAGGTGTTGGCCGAGAAGAAAGTTTCCACCCCAGAGCCCCACCGGAAACGAGCGCCAAAAGCAGACCCTGGCAAGGAAATCTTCAACAGAGAGTACCTGAAAGAAGGGTACGCTGTGGTACGTCGCTCTCCTCATGCTTTTTTAAGCCCGGCTGATTTGGAACGCACCACAGCTCAACCACATCGTCGCTCTCACACGAATGCTCTCCCACATCCGAAAACCGTATTTGAACATGGACACGCGCCCTCACGCCTCACGCCAACCGACACGTACCCTCAACCTTGGGAGCTCCGAAGAATCCTGGTCCAACATCCGCCACCTCACCAACGAAGAGCGGGACCAAATCGACTTGCAAGCGAGGGTGATCCTCACTAAATGCGCCGATCGGGTGAAAGAGATGGAGGTCCTCGAAACGCGTACGAAAGGTTCCTCGCATATTGACCAAAGGAACCTGAAAAATCGACGTTTACAGGTGTTCTGTTTCGTGGTTAGGCAGAGCGGAGCTTGTTGCCAGTAAAGTGAACCCGCTTGCGATGTTCCTTCCTGCGAGGTTGTTGCAGGGATCGGAGGCGTCGGTTACGTCGGGTTACGTCGCTGCTCATCACTCAAGTATCACTTGGTACTTGAATCGGCGGCTGGCCGAGGCGAGTCAGACGCAAAAGGAGATGCAGGAAGAACGTGTAAAGCGTCAGCTGGAGAGGACGCGTACGCTTGGGTCAGGAGCGGCGAAGGAGGCAGCTCTCATGGGTCACCAATCCTCCATCCCTGTTTCCGTCTCTGGTCTGGAACAAGCTCAGAGCAGTACGCCCGGGAGCTGGTTCGGAAGTGCATCGTCTAATTTGGCTTCAAGCCTAGCCGCAACGATCGGCGTCAACTCGAGTTGGAACGAATCCAGGCCGAGCTACCCTGCGACGCCGGTGGAGGATAGCGAGGACGACGACGAAGTGGACTACGAGTTGACCGCCTCTCAGATTATGCAATTCGAAGACGAAAATGCTGCCATCCTACGAAACGTCCAGGATACGCTCGCCTCCATTCAGCAAGCGGAATCGAGACTTTTGGAGATCAGCCAACTCCAGACGGAGTTGATCGCGCATCTGGGTCATCAAACGGAGTTGACGGACCAACTGTTCGAGGACGCTATAGCCACAACGTCCACGATGGAGAAGGGTAACGAGCAGCTTATTGAGGCAAGGCGAAGGGGCAAGGACAGCCGATTGTATATTTTAGTGTTCCTCATTGGGGCTTCGCTTTCCCTCCTTTTCATCCACTACTACTAATCCTCATCCCCGCATCCCCCCATCTGTAAGTTATGCCTTTCACACTCATCGCGTAGATGGTCTTGTCCCTGTTGCTTTCTATATCGACTTACTTTTCTCGTTCCTGGACTTGTTCGCTGTATGTATTGCCCCTGCATTAATAGTACGTATGTGGAAGAGGGTAGTGTTACAAATCCCGTACGTATGAGAGTAAAAATCACACTCGTGGGTGTAGTCTAATCGTCCTCATCCCGGTCTCGGATCACGAGGGGTTGTCGGTGGTCCCCCTCTTCCAACAAAGACTCTGATGAGAGATTTCCTAACAACGGGGCGCCTTCGTCTGCTTCTTCAAGAGCTTCGATGATGTCCTCTTCAGTGGAAGACGACACGCCTTTTAGATGTCGGAGCTGATATTGGACGAGACGATACACGACGACGGAAGCGGCGATGCCGAAGATAATCCCGCTACCAACCAAGCAGCCGTTGATGATCTTTGTCTGCGTGTCCATCCCCTGTCTCTGCTTGCCATCGGAGAGGGGGGCGAGGCGAGCACCGATGAAGGCACAAAGGAGCAGCTTGGGGGAGAGGAAGAGCGTTGCGACGATGAATTGCCAAAGCGCGACGGTGTGAATCGACTATTGGAATCCGATCAGCAGACGGAGGGAGACGAGAGTTGCCGATCGGGGGACTCACGGCGAAGAGTGTGTTAGCATACACCCAAGGCGGCATAGGAGACAATCGAATCAAAATCACCAGCGGAAGACCCTTGGTTTTCTGAAGAGCCAGATCACACACATCTAAACACCTCAGCGCGGACGGAAACGAAACAGATGCTCACAACGACGGTTTCCAAGGCGGTCCACTTATCGTTCGTAACCGACCACTTTCGAAGCCGTTTGGCAAACAGGAACCTCAAAACGACAAAGACCACAGCAGCTCCCAAGACGGTCCCCGCCAGACTGAGGAAGAATCCCTGTATTCCATACGCAAACCCGCACAACGTCACCGTCGTGGTGTGTCCTATCATGGGTGGGAATGAAATCAGGACTAGAACCGGAGTCAGATCATCCGGTACGAGTAATGGAGCGTAACTCTAAACAGTAGATGACGCACCCATGAAACCGAGGATGATCAACCACCCGTACTTCATATGACTAAGCTTCTGAGCCAAATCGTACATGGCCTGCGCAATGACTGCGCCTTTGACGATGAGGACGACAGCCAGCGCGATGTAGAAAGCGATCAAGAACCATATTAACAGCTATAACGCCGCCCCCATAAAGCCCATTAACCAAACAGACGATTCGGAGACAACATCGCCCCCGGAAGATTTGAACGGGGAAGGAAACGAACCTTTCCCCATATTCCGAGTTTCTTGTACCGTTGCCAAGTCACCTTCGCGTAATGCTTGACATAACCCACAGAGGTCTGCAGGAAAGCTTTGTCCATCGTCATAGTGAGAGAATTCTAGCGATGGTCCTGCGCTCAGCTCGTCGATGTTGGTCGCTGAGGCGCAAGGAGGTGTGATTATTAAGAGCGGTACCGTCCGTCATCCCGAAACCAACGCTCCTGCGACCGGAGTTTTCCGGCTTGCGCCAAGCAGATCGTTCCTCGGCCAATCCTCGGCCTTGTTCCGTGGCAGCCAGGTCAATCATCATCCGAAGCAACGTCCCTCAAGCCCAAGCACAGGACCATGGAAAAGTTCTCGGCTTTCAGAGTGAGCAACCCCTCCTCGCCTCACCCGAATCCGCGGTTCACTCTTTCGGGGATTTATATAGGATCCGGGAACTGGCATACATGTGCGTCCAAAACGAAGCTCGCACCCAATCCGAAGAGGGCTCAAAGGAATCCATTGTTAAAGCCTTTCCTCACACCGGTATCCGCCTCTGGTAATGGGCTCGCGCACACGGCGCTGTTGCCCCTTGGAATCATCATCGGTGTGGCGAGAGTACTCGTGGTGGCGGTGGTCGGCCTCTTGTATTTCCTGCTAGACTCTGGCTTGTCGATCTTGTCGGTGAGTTTATCGTTGAACGCTTTCGCAGGAAATCGGGCTCACGCCGTCTCGCCATCAGGCTATCCCACCCATCCGAATTGCGAAACGGCTCTTCGCTACCATATTCGCCCGTTCCATCCTCTTCGTACTCGGGTTCTGGTGGATACATGTCGAGGTTGTCAATCAGAAGAGAGGGTATGTCGGCTGGAAACACCATACACTCCATTCCCCTGACTCCGCTTTTTGCAGACGAAATCAGATAGACGAAGGCTGGAGCCCACGTACTGGAGATATCATCGTCTCAAACTGGGTATCATGGGTTGAACTCTTATGGCTCGCTTTCAGGTACTACTCGTCCTCCCACTCATCCCACGTTCGCCCTAACCCCCTGGACCCCCATCCAGGTTCGATCCGACATTCGCCCTCCCAATCACAGAACCCGTCCAACTCGACTCCGAGACCTCCACTTCAACCCCAACCGTCCAAAAACCAGGCCGCAGAACCGGTACAGGCTCGGCTGCAATCTCAAATTCCGCCACGTTTGCATCCAAAAATCGACAACCAATTCCACAGGCAAAAATCCTCGGTTTCAAAGTCGTTTCACTCTGGTCCATGATAACCCAAGCTGGAAGGATCCCTACCCAAACCTCCAACGACAAGGAGAAACACGAGAGCTTGGAGGAAGTGAGGAAAAGCGCAAATGGTCCTGTCGTTGTGTTTCCAGAATGCACGACAAGCAATGGACGAGGTTTGCTCCGGTTCGCGGACGTCTTCAGGCACGAGAGGAATATCCCTGTGAAAGGGTACAAGGTTTTTCTCATGTGCATAAGGTGGTGTCCCGTTCCTCGGCCATTGTCCAATCGCCTAGTGACCGTTTACATAGGTATGATCCGCCCACGAGCTTCACCCCAACCATCAGCCACTCGATCCCCTCAAACATGTCAAACCCATTCCCGCACCTTTTCACTCTCGCAAGCACATTAACTCCCCTTACAGTATCCGTCCGCCTCCTCCCACCTTCCGAATCCCCAAGCTCTGGAGTATTCATGCTGAGCAACGTTCTACCCAATGGCTTGGACGGAGGGGATGCATTGGCTGAAGTATCTGCAACATTGATCGCTCAGGTGGGTAAAATGAAGCGAACAGGACTCGGGTGGGAGGATAAGGCGTCTTTTCTGGAATTCTACAATCGCAAATAGCGTATATCCCTCCATGAATTGGTCCGGCCTCGGTCGTGTCGGCCAAAAAATACAAATATATTTCGCTTGTGAGGACAAATCGAAGATGAATTGACCGCGAGTGGTCCAATGAGAATGCTAAACCCGCGTGATCCGGGTGGAAGATACACATGAGAGATGTTGCTGCGTGAGTGTGTGAGGATGAGTTGTACGTAAAGTGTTGGAATGGATGCGTGAGGAATGATCCAGGGTTGATCAAGTTGCGTGGGCGTGCCGATTAAGAGAAAGGGTACTTTAGTTCAGCGAAATATTGATGATATGCCATACAATCTTTGGAGGTGGCGTGAATTCTTGGGTTGGGAGACAAAATCTACAGCGGGAAATGCGAGGCTGTGAACCTCTGCAGCATGCAAGGGATGAGTGAGGAATAGTTCGCTTGAGGGCCTATTCAATGAACGCACCCTGAATGCGGATCAACGGTGACTATGACGGGATTTGGAATGCTTGGTATCCGACGACGACGACGACGGGGTCAACGGGTGATTCTCCTTCCTGGATGTTTTGGATTCTTCATGTTTACGGCTCCTAGATCGTCGCTTCTCGCGATCCTCTGAGTGTTCATGGTGGGAGCGGCGTGAAGGGGACCTGGACCTGGAACTTGAGCGCCTTTGTTTATGGGAAGACTTGCCCGTCTGCGCAGTGGTGGTCAGCTCGTGACAAAGATCATAGTGCGGCATCATACGTAAGGCGTCACTTCGACAACGCTGCCACATAACTCTCTACCGTTCAATGTCTTGACGGCATAATCAGCGTCTTCTTGTGAAAGGTATTCGATAAATCTGTTGATCACGTTAGTGACAACAAACCACTCGGCCCGCTTAGAACCTCACCCCCTGTCATGCCTGGTCTGGTCGATGTCGCAGAAGGCAACGATTCCACCCCCAAGGCGCCCAAAATCTTTGAGTTCCTATGGGGACCATGGTTACGCAGGCTAGGGTAAAGTGGGGCTGAGGCGTACCTGCCACCGAGTACGCCTGGACAGGCTGGAAACTACAATTGGGTATCTCAAGCGGGCATTGCATGGTGCGAGCCTAGGTCGAGGTGTCGAGGCTCCTTTGATCTCCTGGAGAGCGAGCGGGCGAATATGCCTTCCGCGGGTCGGAGGGCTCTGGGGTGGCGTGGATTTGACAGTGTCGGCACTGTCGGGACTATCTCCACGGACGACCATGGCGTCCCGCCTGGGGCGAGCATACTGGACGATAAGGTCTGGGGAGATGGTCAGTAAGAGTTCCGGTCGTATCACCTGGGTGAAAGACGTACAAGACCCCAGGAATGGGCGGGTGGAGTAAGTCTCAAGGACAACCTGCACGGTCACATCAGTCTTTGGCAGATCGTTAGGGGTGTCAGAAGTCGGACCGTTGCATCCTGTGCATCGTGTGAGAAAAGTAAGGAACGAGGATGAGTTGGGTCAGGATAAATGCGTACCTTTTGCCTGGAAAATTCGACAAAGCCATATTCTGGAGGACGTAAGGGTTTCGTAAATATCAAAGCAGAGGAGTGAGGAACAGGACAACCAACCATCGTGCAATTTGACCTCGGTGACACGCCCGTAGTGGGAAAAGTGCTTCGTGCAGGCGTCTCCACGTCACCGTCTGCTGGAAATGGAAAAGATGATCTACCCACCTGGGCAACCTGTTCCCCGCTGACCGTCTCGGGGAGCCCTGGAAGTCGCGCGTATCAGACGCGTCGCTCTAAACCCAGGATGGCACAATGGCGCAGGATCACAAGAGACGAAACCTACCCCAGATATACAGACGCTTTGAGACCATGTGGGCGAGGAAACTTAAAGAAAGTGAGAGTGAGAGAACGCGGGAAGGTGAGTGGTGGTGGAAGAGAAAAAAGAGGAGGAAAACGGGATTTCTTGAACCACAGTCTACTTTTTCAACCAGACTCCGAATTTGGGAGGTCGGTTGACATTCTCAGGATCCTGGTTCGCACAATCTCTGGGTGGTCGAGCTGCTCATCCTCCACACTACTCGTCCGACTGCGACTTGGAGAAACACCACAAAGCACTGGGTGGCATGTGAGGGTGTAGATAGTACGTGCCCGCACGGATCAAAGAGTCAATAAATCCCAGACGAGCAAAAAGCACCGGAAACAAATAAAATGCACACACTAGTCCACATCCCTCGCCTGAGAGCGCTTGGGAAATGGAAGCCAGGGTCAGTGATGCCCCATTCGCAAATCAGTTCGCTTCCCATTGGACAATAAGTGGAACGCAAGGCGTCGCCTGATGTACGTATAGACCCGAAACGCGAGCCACAAACTTCTGAACGTGATTGACGACCAAAAGTCAACGGGCGAAAAACCAAATTCCGTGTTTCTTGACTTGATACTCGGGGATCATACTTTGTTCTAGTCCCTGAGATGTCAAATGTGTCAGTGGACTCACGCCCGCGTCGGAAAATCGAGCTGTCTTACTTTACGACCAGTGCCTGCAACCCAGCTCTAAGATCATCCTTCAAATCCTGTCATTTCAGTCACACGGATCAGAAACCTGAGCCTGCACAACGTAGATCATCAGCACGATACACACCTCGAGTTCCTCCATGCCGATGCTCAATCTGACCAGGCGAGGATCGGAGCCCGGGTCAGTCCCCAGGCGGTGCTCGATGAGGGACTCGGCGCCACCCAAGCTAGTCGCCGGCTAAATTAATGAGTGGATTGATAACTGTGTCAGTCCTGAAACCACACGAAACTGACGCCACATACAATGAAGTATTTCAAGGTATGGGGCAACGCACGCGCATGCTCGATCGTGGCCATCTATCAAACGGGTTCGGAATGCTATAGTCATCGGACATCCTGATACCCGTCCACACTTGACTTACTATAATCGAAAAAGTGGCGTTGTATCCGCCTTCCATCTGCTTCTCAGGGGTGAATCCCTGCGAGTCTGGCTCCTGAAACGACGAATGGTGCACCACCTCGATCAGACCAGCAGGGATGCCGTCATGAGCGTTGCCCCCGGAAGCAAACTTTAGCCAGTTCGCGAGCGCTGTGCCTGTCTGGGACTGACGTGGCACGCGGAGATGTAGAGTCCTCAAGGAACGCAATAAGAGCCATGCCTCAAAAGATCCCATCACGTTCCCGCACTGTGTCCTTGTCTCAAACAGCTTGTGAGAATAACGTAATGGGCTGTGTCAGGGAACATTGATACCATGACGATCGATTCGGGTGGATGTTACCTGGTTCCATTCCTCGACGGTCTTCACCACCAAAACACCACCCAACAAATCCGAATGACCGCCAAGGTACTTGGAAGCTTGAACGTCCTGTGATATTTACCATGGTACACTGACACAATGTAATCGGAAACCTACCACTGTGCATCACCACGTCAGCCCCCCATTTGAATGGTTCCTGAAGTGGTGGAGGGCCAAACGTGGAGTCCACGACCAATCTGCCACCAACGGCGTGAACCTGGTCCAATGGAACCGAAGATAAGCTGAATTTCAATTTCGATCTGATGAACGAGGACCTTGTCGGCGTAATATTGGATGTTCCTTGACTCTCCCGTAGGATTCATAGGGGTCTCAACCCAACAGATGTCTCCATCTTCGAACTCGTCGTCGATGTCGATGACCTCTAAATTTCCACCTCGGATTCGTTTGAACTGTTGGACAGCGTGTTGAACACCCATGTAAGCATCGGTTATCGCGATCCGTTGCGGATTCAAAAGCATGAGAGCCTGTAAGGGAGACTATATCAACATCCTCTCCTTTGGAGACGAGCGCGACCGGATTCCATACCGAAAATGCAGCTGCTAGGCCGGAACCGTAAGTCATGGCGTTTCCTTTCTTGAAGCACGTTTCAGTCCAGTGGTGTTTCCGGGACTCAGACGAGCCACAAGTACGAAATTGATACGTACAAGGATCTTGCCTAAGACTTTTTCCACCCTCGTGCTTACACCCTGGGTATATCGGGAGTACCCATGGTGGGTAGGTTCGAAGTAATTCTGATCCACCAGGTTCGCACCAGGAGCATTCCTGAAGGCTGATCAGAGGATACGGGTTTCAGACTCGTCCTCTTGAGTCTGACTCGATTAGGTGTAGGACGATCCTGCTTACTGGTCGTGACTGAGATGGAAGGGGAAACCTCATTTCCGCGGTACATGTCGTCCGCATGGAGCAGATCCGTACCGCTGAGGGAGCCGTCCGTCATGGTC
>Ga0307517_10013847_pt1 | contig 10908 bp, 8 predicted proteins | sample 23_EM_MG_FD_194515 | JGI IMG/M metagenome (GOLD analysis project Ga0307517, IMG submission 194515) | Populus trichocarpa ectomycorrhiza microbial communities from riparian zone in the Pacific Northwest, United States - 23_EM | ecosystem: Host-associated > Plants > Roots > Unclassified | place...
AGGGTTTCTTAGAGGAAGGGGGCGTTTTTCTCCTCTTGGCTGGCTGCCCCCCTTCTCTTCTCTCATTCTTTTTATATCCTAAGAAACCCTAGTCTCTATTTTACAAAATAGTCCTCCCTTAAGTAGAACGTAATTTGGACTCGTTTCTTCACGAAACCTGTTTGCTGGTAGAATTCAATTGTCATCTTTGAAAACTCATATCTCCATCATATGACATCTTTTTTTGCTTAAATTTGGATAGTTTATAGACCTTTGAGTCAGGAAGCCAAAACAATTGAGTTTGCATCAATTGGACTTCTGTAGCTCCAGATATTCAAGTCGGAATGGACGAAGGTCAACACTAGCAGATTGCGAGATTTGACTTTGAAGGCTGCGATTTCCATGCTCTTCCTTATTTTATTTTCTTGCCTTAGATGTCCAGAAAGGTATGGATGTTATATTTTTAATGCCACTAGAATCACTTCATTTCAACCTCTAGAGCTCACGCTCTGCACAAAACATCGACTGAAGGTCAAATCTGCCAATTATCTCCAATTTACTCCTTTTTGCATCTTGCATCCAAAAGTGCCTTCAAAACATAAAACAAAGAATATCAAGGCATTTTATATATAAAACATAGGCAAAACACTAATTAAATATGGGTGAAACTATTGAATAATATGGTTGCATCACAGCGCATTAAAGATCTTTATAGAATTAGTAGATTTTCAAAATAAGCTACCACATCCTTTTAGGATAAGAATCCTAGCCAAATAGGAAGTCCATAAGTTAAAAGGAAGTAAATAACAAAATTCGTACATCCTCTGTTGACCCGTGTTTCGATGCCTTCCCGAACTCCGATTGACCTAAAATGTTAACGTAACGCAGGACAACATGTTAGAAGACTCCACGTAAACTTTCAGCCTGATCCAACAGTCGAATTGAGAATTATGACTATTGCCGTAAAACTGGATAATTGCACATTTTACGTCAAAATCCGAATTTGACCTTTCCTGGATCACATCATTCCCTCTCTCTTCCCTCTTTAAGATGATTCTTCCTCGAATCACCAACAAGTCGGAGGACAATTCCTTAGCCTCTTTTTGAAGCTTTTGGAGTTCTTTTCTTGCCAACAATCATCGCCAATAACTTTGGATAAAAGTAGCAGCCGTTCTATTTTGTATATCATCATTGTAGTGTTTTTTCTCCTCTTTTTTTGAAGCTTGCTGGGCATTGACTGCTGCTTAACAATACATCAAGTTCTTGCTTCATCTCCCCTAGAATACGGGATAAACTCTTGGATTCATTTTTTAGAACACTAATCTCTTTGTTTCTTTCCCTTTGATACCACCTCTCCTTTTGAATCCACCTTTCCTTTTTCTATAACACCTCATCAGAATACATGAAATCCCTTTGGTTTCTAGGCTGTCGAAAGCATTCCCAATGGCCTATGGTCTCATCCTTAAAACCACCATCACCAATATCATCAACGTCCTCCTCAAAATCCGCATAATCAACCCACCTTGGCCTTTCAGCCCCACTACCATTGTTTGATTTTGGTTAAACCCCAACCTTTCTCATGTCTTGGGTACATGTTCCAGCCACGTTACCATGTTTTCCCACCTTCTCAAGTCTGTCACACACGTTCCCCATCACGAAATTCATTCTTTCCATCATTTTCGTCATGGCTTGCATTTGGAATTTAAGTTCTACATCGTGAAGGGGTGGTGTGTTGTTTTGTTCTGACATGATAATACCTGCAAAAATTAGTTAGTGGTAAAAAAAAAACCCTCACATCGCTTGTGTTTCATATAAACACTCTTAATATCCTCACAATCTCACACCTCTTGTCTCACCTTCTTGCGGAACTCAAACCAAGACCAAATAGAACCAACTTAGCAGCACAATCCAAATTTGTATATATGACTCAGGAAGCAATAAAAACTAGAAAACAAGCAAAAACAAAACTGCGATGATAGTCTCACGAGTAGCAAGCGAATCTATCTGAAATACGAACGAAACTGAAGACTCGAATAAAAACAGAAATGAAATATGCAAAAATTGATGAAACAGCACCCAAATATGTTGGATATGTTGAAAATATGCTGCAAGAAATGAAAACAACAGAAAGAAAGCGAATTTCAAAAGTTGACGCAAAACAGACTTGTTTATGACGAGTTAAGTCCGAGTCTGGAACCCAAAGTAAATGGTATCCAATTGAGCTACCATTTCAGATATAGTGCGATATCAACCCAAATAGCCAGAATATAAAGCTTGAGAAATTTGTGATAGGGTTTGATATACTAACGCAAAAACGATATAAATCAGACCTGATTAGACCCGAAATTGAAAACCAAAGAAAACGATAGTCAATTGACCCTGAACTTAATATGTGATGCGATTAGGACCCCAGTAATAAGAGTATCAAATTTAAGCTAATTCCAGAGTTGATTTGGTCTAATTTTCTCTTGTTAAGTTTTATGCGGCAAAAACTAATAAACATCTCTTGTTAAGTAATAACATCTTTTTGATTTGGTCCAAACCTGATTAATGGAGCCAAGCTCTAATACCAAATGATGCGAACCTCGTGATCACGTGGTCACGCAACCCACACGCAAAGACACCAATTCCCGGAAAGCCAAGTAAATCAGGTTTGATTGGAGTGTGACAGAAAGATAACTTGTACCTAGGCACTAGCATAAAGATATTCATTGGGTGGGGGTTTCTGTTTCCAATAGTGGTGTGCCTAGGTAGAAGTTATCTTTGTGTCACACTACTATAAAACCTGATTTACTTTGCTTTTCATGAATTGATGTCTTTGTATGTGGGTTGCTTGACCGCCGCGTGTTCAAGAGGTTCGCATCATGGTGGCTTCTTTATCCTCAACAACATTGGCCCGAGCCATTGCTATCTCCATCTCTTTGTGATATTCATCTACTGACTTATCACCTTGATTCAGACTTTGTAGCTTCAAATATAAGTCTCTGTAATAGTGGTTTGGCACAAGTCATCTCCTCATTAAGACTTTCATCTCTCCCCAAGTCTGAACGGGTCGCTCTCCATTCCTCCTCCTACTGATTACAATCTGATCCCACCAATAACCACCAATTTTACCTTCTTTTGTTCAAAATATGATGCGAACCTCGTGGTCACGCAACCCACAATCAAGATTGAGATCTGATTCCAGAAAGCCGAAATAGGTCTGATAGGAGTGTGACAAAATGAAAGCCTGCCCCAAGGCACCAACACTATTGGAATGAGTAGAATGACACCACAAAGCGTTGATAGGCCTTTGAGTCGGGAATCCAAAAAAATTGAGTTTGCATCAATTGGACTTCTGTAGCTCCAAATATTCAAGTCGAAATGGACGAAGGTCAACATTGGCAGATTGCGAGATTTGACTTTGAACACTGTGATTTCCATGCTATTCCTTATTTTATTTTCTTGACTTAGATGTCTAGAAAGGTATGGATGTTAGCTTTTTAATTCCACTGGAATCACTTCATTTCGACCTCTAGAGCTCCCGCTCTACTCAAAACATCGACTGAAGGTCAAATCTGTCAATTACCTCTAATTTACTCAATTTTGCATCTTTCATCCAAAACTGCCTTCAAAACATAAAACAAAGAATATCAAGGCATTTTATATATAAAACATAGGCAAAACACTAGTTAAATGTGGGTGAAACTATTGAATAATATAGTTGCATCAACAACTCACAATCAAGATTGAGATTTGATCCTGAAAAGTCGAAATAAGTCTAATAGAAGTGTGACAAAATGAAAACTTGCCCCAAGGCACCAACAATATTAGAATGAAGTAGAATGATGTCATAAAGCTAGTTAATCTTTGATAAGTCAGATTCAGTTCGTTCAACAACTGAAGAATGCAAGAATCACTCTTACATGTTGTTTCCAAGTTCTAGTAGGATTCTTTTGTTTCCTTTGGTGTCCTCACCTCATGGCCTAAATAAGGTTGGATTGGGGCCCTTTTGCACATGGATAAGATGTACTAGGGCCTCCTCTTGATACTCCAATGGACCCTTGAAATCTGACTTGGTCAAAACATTCAAAATCAATGCATTCAATGCCTTTGCCTTGGACCGAGTCATTGGACCATTTAGAACATGTAATGGGTCCTTGCTGGTGTTTTTTGGCTAGTCCACATCAGTGAAATTGGGTACTAAACTATTGTTTTCAACTAGTCACCTCAAATCAGATGGACAAATCGAAGTAGTTAATAAGACCGTAACACTACTTCTACATGTTGTTATACAAAAGAACTTAAAGAATTGGGAAGATTGCTTGCCATTCATAGAGTTTGCATATAATTATAGTGTGCATTCTACTACTGGATTTTCACCATTTGAAATTGTGTATGGATTTAACCATTTAACTCCAACGAATTTGATTCTTTTTTATGTTGATGAAAGTGTTATTTTGGATGGTAATCGCAAAGCATTGGTGGTGAAGACACTTCATGAGAGTGTGCGGCAACAAATTGAAAAGAGGAACTGTGTGTATGCAACTAAAGCCAATAAGGGGCGCAAACATGTTGTCTTTCAGTCCCGCTATTGGGTTTGGGTATATATGCACAAGGAGTGATTTCCAACCCATAGGAAATCCAAGCTACATCCATGAGAAGATGAGCCATTTCAGATCCTTGAGAGGATCAATGACAGTGCGTATAAAGTTGGTTTGCTAGGTGAGTATGGTGACAATGCTCTGGTTAAGTAGGTGATGATTTGAGGTCGAATCCTTTTGAAGAGAGATGGGATGATGAGGATCAAACTAACACCAAGCTTAATCATGCCAAAAGACCAATTAGAGGTGCCAAGTGGGCCAATTACAAGGTCAAAAAAGCTTAAAGAGGCATTGAATAGGCTTGGTCGGAACATATGGAGCAATAGATGAGCTTGGGACGTTTAGGGAGCATGAAATACAACCTCTAATTCATCTAATCCAAGTCCAATAAGAGCCTAATTCGTGTGCATCAAAGGGCTGGTGTGTCCGGCCCCATAACAACATTGTTAGGCTTGTTTTTTTTCCTAATGTTACAAGGATACAAACTCAAAATTTATTCTCCTAAACAAGCAAGGAAAGTAATTAAATCAGTAACAAATGGGGGAATTGGCTTTATTTATTATTTTTCAAAATTATACAAGGAAATCCAACCCAATCAAGGAACTAACGCAAAGGAATCCAAATCATATCAAATTTTTTCCTATGCACGCAAGGAAGGTTTATTCAGCTATAACAACTTATAAATTAGAGAAATCAGATTATTTAGCTTGTTATATGTGGCAACAATATCACACTTTATTTTATTTTTTTCTTTATGTTTTGGGTTATATTTAGGTTTAATTGTAAGTGTGCCTCGTATAAGTCCACATAAAGGGTCCATTAGAGTTTATTTCAGTATAGAGTTAGTATAAATAAATACATAACCAAACATGTAGGGCATGCAATTCAGATTAATAAAACTTATTTGCCGCACTTTGTTGTGTGAGTTGGTGAGATATTTTCCCTTTCTTGGTTTTATAAAGAACTGAAAACGACTTATCGAAGAACAACTGACTTCATGGCGTTATCCTTATACTTCTTGTTCGTGAATCAATATTCGTTGGTGGGGGTTTTTCTTTTTCTATAGTGGTGGTGCCTAAATACAAGTTATCCTTATATCACACTCCTATTAAACCTGATTTACTTGGCTTTTCCGGGAATTGATGTATATACGTGTAGCATGATATAGGCTTTTTAAATGCATTCAAACTATGAATATAGACTCAAGAATCAATAAATATACTGAAAACAAGCAATATGAAACTATGATTATGATTTTGTGAGTATCAATGCAAATTCGTATGAATTGTGGACGAAACGAAGACACAAAATAAAACAGAAATGAAAATTAATGAAGATACTTATTTGACACCTAAATAACCCCAATATAATAGAAACAAACTGACTTGGTAAAAAAACAATAGAAGACAAATAGGCTTTGGAACTTGACGAAAATCTAACCTCTTACGTAATTTTAAAGTGCAGAATTAAAACTAAAGCCTAACGATACCGGAATGACCTAAAATTGCATATGTAGTATCCTAATACCCAAAACACAACAGATCTCAGTTTTTAGATCATTATCATATGTCTAGGTATCAAAACTTGTGTATGATCATTATAGCAGAATTAAACCCGAAATTGAAACCTCATGAAAATAATATCGAAATAAGCCCAAATATAATAAATAGTATGATTTCAACCACAATAATAAATATGTGGGATTTAAATTAATTCTGAGGTGGTTTGCTTAGGGTTCTCTGTGAGTTGTATTTCTGTGATAGAATTGCAACAAGGTTTGAATAACGTGTTTTTTTTTTTTACTTTTATGCTACTAATATGTTAGAGATAGTGATGCGAACCTCATGATCACGTTGTCATGAAACCCACAATCAAGATTGAGATCTGATCCTGGAAAGCCGAAATATGTCTAATAGGAGTGTGACACAATGAAAACTTGCCCCAAGGCACCAACACTATTGGAATGAGTAGAATGACGCCAAGAAGCCAGTTAATCTTTGATAAGTGAGATTCAGTTCGTTCAAGAACTGAAAAATATAAGAATCACTCTCACACGTTAAAACTGAAAAATTCAGAAGTAATAATCATCAAAAGCTGCTGATATTTAGGTTACATGTGTTTAAATAGTTCTTAAAAGTAACCTTAATGGATCTACCCTTGTGGGCTGAACTGACCCACATACAAAACTGTCCCAAAAACCCTAAACTAAAAAGCCCATAACCTGATCCAAACAAGCCTTGGATCCTAGCTCACAATAAAGTTTTAATTAAGCCCAAACATGAAAGAAAATAATAAAAATAACTAATTTGTCATTAAATACCACTAGCCCTTCTTTCCTTGTGTAGCTAGGATGAATAAGGAATCCTTATAAGAAAAGGATTTTGAAACATTAATGAATCCTTGCCACACTTGGAGATTATATTGCAGCTCATTAAAGATCCTTGTTACTTGGAGATTATTCTTTATTCTTCCCAGACATATTGTCCTACCTTGGGTTAAAATTTCAGGTCAATCGGAGTACGGGAAGGCACCGCAATACTGGTCAATAGAGGCTATACGAATTTTGTTATTTACTTCCTTTTGACTTGTGGACTTCTTATTTGGTTAGGATTCTTTTTCTAGTTCCACAAAGATCTTTAATGAGCTACAATATAATCTCCAAGTGAGGCAAAGATTCATTAATGTTTCAGAATCCTTTTCTTATAAGGATTCATTATTCATCCTAGCTACACAAGGAAAGAAAGGTTGGTGATATCTAATGGCATATTTGTTATTTTTATTATTTTCTTTCATGTTTGGGCTTAATTAATACTTTGTTTTCAGCTAGGATCCAAGGCTTGTTTGGATTAAGTTATGAGCTTTTCAGTTTAGGGTTTTGGGTCAGTTTTGAGTGGACCTCATTTAAGTCTAGATAAGGGGTCCATTAGGGTTAATTTTTCAAGAACTATTTAAACTCATGTAACCAAAATTTCAGCAGCCTTTGATGATTATTACTTCTGAATTTTTCAGTTTTAAAGTGTGAGACTGATTCTTGCATTCTTCAGTTCTTGAACGAACTGAATCTGACTAATCGAAGATTAACTGACTTCGTGGCGTCATTCTACTCATTCCAATAGTATTGGTGCCTTGGAGGCAGGTTTCCATTGTGTCACACTCCTATCAAACCTATTTAAGCTTTCCAGGATCAGATTTCAATCTTGATTATGGGTTGCGTGACCACGTGATCACGAGGTTCGCATAACAATGCCAATGAAATCTGAAATTTGATTCTCTTATCAACCGACCCATTAAGCCCGAGAAAACTTCCATAGAAAGCACAAACAGTTAGGGGGATATAGGATCCCTCTCCCACCTGCAAAGAACAGTAGAGCTCACCATTACTAGACACTAAGAATCTAGTAGAGGAGATACATTACAAAATCCATTTAATTCTATTACAAGGAGGAAATCCGACCACATGAAGAACAACCAAAATGAAGTCCCATCGAATTGAATCATAAGCTTTCAACAAATCCACTTTTAAGGAGCACCTAGGAGGGCCACCTTGATGGTGATAATTATGGAGAAGTTCTTGAGATAACAAAATGTTGTCACTGATCCTTCGCCCCTCAATAAAAGCTGATTAAAAAGGAGCAATCAGATCTGGGAGCACCTCTTTAATTCTATTAGAACTAATCTTGGCAATACATTTGTAGTGGTGTTACAATAGGAGATGGGCCCAAACTCCTTAATCATAAAAGGGTTAGGAACTTTAGGAATTAGGGTTATAGTAGTAGCATTTACCTCCTTCAGAAGCCGACTAGAATTGAAGAAAGAATAGATAACACAAATAGTGTCAATACCCACAATACTCCAAGCTTTCTTAAAGAACCATATACTAAACCCATCAGGACTAGGTGCCTTAAGAAAGAAGAGAACCTTTTGGATCTCATCATCAATAATCGGCATATCTAGATTTGTTATTTGAGAGGTGCTTAAACACCGTGGAAGGACCTCTTCAAGAAGAGATAAGTCAACAGTTGAATCAGAACAAGTACCCCTCCCTAGAAGCTTCTCAAAATAGTTTGGTGCTATTTACTTCCAAGATTGATGACTCCTCACTGAGTTAAAGAAGAACTTAGAATTCTTATCCCCTGAATTCAGGCACTAAATACGAGATTTTTTCCTAAGAAAACTCTCCTTAGCTTGAGCAAGTTCCACAAATTCCTTCACCAACATCGCCTCAGTTCTATGATATCCGAATCTAGAGGATGTTGTTGAATCAGTATTGAGCATCTTCCATTGCCATCTTTACCATATCTGGAATTTTGCTGAAAAACTAGTTGAAATCTTTCAATACAGTTTTAACATCAAAGTTTTACACAAGATGAGTACCTGTCACTTCCCTTCCCCAAGTCTTTGTAATAATCTCAATGAATTGAGGCTGGTCAGCCCAAAAATCAAAGTACTTGAAAGAAACCTTCATTTTAAACATTCTTGCGATCTTCACTAACATCGAAGAATGATTCGAGATACCAAATGAAAGAAAGCAAGCTTCTGAACCTGCAAACTCACAATTCCATTTCACATTCACAAGCACCCGATCCAACTTTTTCAAAATAGGGTTATTACATTGCTGATTAGTCCAAGTAAACATAGAGCCGGTGAATCTAAGATCTTCCAAACATGATTGAACAAGTCATTTTGCCATAAAAGCCACGACACAACACCACCACCTCTCTTTTCATCAAGGAAATAAATAGCAATGAAATCACCCACGAGGACCCAAGGAATGGACTCCCATCCAACACTGCGACTCATAATATCAAACCAAAGAGCATCTCGTTTTGGACGAACAATTATCTTTGTAAACGATAGAGGCGTTGAAACACTAATTGGTACCTAAAATAAAAACACAAACACAAATAACCTGGTCCGAACTACCCAAAACATACACTTTAACCAAACTAGCGTCCCAACACACCCAAATTTGACCATTACTAGAATACTCATAATTATACAAGTAAGACTAGTTTTGAAAGAGAAATTTAGAGACAATATCTTCATTTATATCTGTAACCTGAGTTTCGACACCAAACAAAGCCCCCTATGTAGATGAATAAAGCAACGCAATTCTGAATGTTTTAAGTGATAATTCAAACCTCTAATATTCCAACAACCAAAAAACATAGAAAAGAAACAAAAAAGAAAATAGAAACACACACCAAATTATTTCAATCTCCCCCTTCAGAGGAACCTAACCTCTTCTTCTTGTTAGAACCCCCAGATCTCTTCTTCTTCTTCTCAAGATAATCTTTAGCCTTACTTGCTAATTGATTAACATTTTCATTGTTGATCGAACTCAAAGGGAATTGGTGAGAAGGACTCGTCACAACTGAAAATGTGGGTTCGTGATCAGCATATTCACCATTAGAAACACTTTCCCCAACTTCATTATCCTTCGCTTCCAAACACACCTATGAATAAATGGTCGAAGGACCTGGCAAGATAGTGCAATGATGCTCATGCAATTGGATGGTTCAACATTCCTTTGTGGCAGAACATCACATGTACTCCTTTGGACGTTCCCCTTATCACCACTTAGACAATTCATCATGTAATCAACTTCCGGATTCTAATCTTCGTTCATTTCACGTTTACATTCACCCGAAGTGGAGCAATTAGTCACATTTTTTTATTGTCTTTCTTCCTCTTCCCAACCTAATGCGAACCCTAGCGGAATTTAATGGTATTCGCGACCCCAAGATCAATCTAACCCAAGTTTGTTGAGATTTGAATGAGCTTATCATAATGGAAGACTTGCTGCAAGGCAACAAGACTATAAACCAACTCGATCACAACGCCTACATCTGGAGACGAGCAAAAGAACTATAAATTCACAACAAAGAATGGTCAATTCTTTGAAGAGTTGAAAGTTCAATCAAGAACCAAGATTGAGCAACCAAAAGTCGGCTACAATGCTAAAATATCATTAAAAGTGTGACCTGAAATTATTCCTAAAGAGTATTTAAACTCCAAGCCAAAACCCTAGTTTCCCAAATAGGTCTCACATAAACCCAATTTAAATAATAATCAACCCAAGCTAAAACTAGCCCAAACTAATTAAAATAAACAAAATAAACAAGTCTAAAACTCAAACAAATTGTCTCCTCTCAAAATAATTAAAGTTTGATAGCCTAACTAATTAAATAACACAAGTTCGTTGTTTCCGCATTCTGTATGGCAACAGCAAGGCCCAACTTAAAACGGATGGTTCTCTCTCGTCTTAATGAATTAGAAGACATGCCATATACCGTTGGAAAGGTATGGAAGTCTAGTTTCCATCCCAACTATAATCGCATCAAAA
>Ga0307517_10013848_pt1 | contig 10907 bp, 3 predicted proteins | sample 23_EM_MG_FD_194515 | JGI IMG/M metagenome (GOLD analysis project Ga0307517, IMG submission 194515) | Populus trichocarpa ectomycorrhiza microbial communities from riparian zone in the Pacific Northwest, United States - 23_EM | ecosystem: Host-associated > Plants > Roots > Unclassified | place...
GTTCTTAAACAGTAATTATTATTATTATTATTAGAATTATTATTATTATTATCTAGTTAACTTATAATGTTGTCAATCTTACCACGGGGATCTGACTGATTGTATTTCCTGAATTTCAGTTGACTACCATGCATTCTCTCTGATTACCATGGTTTTTCTTGTCCTTGTGTTGCTGAAGTCGTGAGCTGTAGTTGTTTCTTGTGTATATTGGTGCAAAAGAACTCAAAGACATTGAGCTCGTGAAGGTATGTAACATTAGATGTTTTTCATTGCAATATAACTTCTTTGCCAAGTTTTATGGATACAAATTGAAAATAAAACTATCAGAGAAAGTTTCCTGCTAAATTATCTCAGGCTGGAAGATTTTGGACAAAAAATTTCTTCCGAATTCAAAATTTGTTGAGAAGCCATCACAGAACTTTTGTACATTTAGTTCTATAGCATCTCGGAATGTCACATCTGTGCATGCCTTCTTACAAATGAATGGGATCAGTTTTCGATTTGTACAAAGCATAACTAGTCACTATTAGCCACTGCAATAACCCTGTTAGAAAAGTATACTTAAACTTTGTACTTCATAGTAACTGTAATTCAGTTTTTGTTTTTTTTCACTAGCTATGTCGATATTCTATAAACTTCTGAGACTCTTGCTGGGTTTTTTTTTTTTTGGGGGGTGGGGGGCGTTGGGGTGGGGCTTGTTTGTCTTTTATGTTTGGACTCTAGCATATGCTTAATATGGCAATTAGCACGAAAGAGGTCTTACCTGTCTTCCTAAGAAGGTTAAGGTTTTTTAGTGAAACATTAATTACATAGAATGAGGGGTTTAGATGTTTGAATGGGAAAAATCATTACAGAAACTAACCAGATTACTTATCAGGTTAATATCGTGGAGAATCTCCATGTGTAGACAAAAAACATTGCTGAAATTTCTCAATTGTTCAGTGTTGAGGAAGATATTGACTTGGGTTTTCAAAGATGTGCTATTCTTCATCCATAGAGAATGGTAGAGAGAGCTGTGGTATTAGCAACAGTTATGTCAGCTGAGGTTGTTATTTAAAATTGATTTACATAAATGTTGCATGCTTTGTGTGTTCTGTTTTTGGAAGAATTCTTTTTCATACTAAGGCAACTGAAGTTGACACAATTAGAGAATCTTAATGGATGAAGGTGCATGGAGCCTCTAGTTAACCCCTACTTTCACTCATGGTTGACTCATAGAGAGTCATCCATTTATAGGCCAGACTCATAGAGAGTCATCTATTTATGAGTTTTTTGTTTTCCAAGGCTACAAGGGTGTTTGTAGCATCTTGCTGTGGTCATTAACCCAGAGCAAGTGCATATTATGGTAAGACAAGGTATGAAATGGTTCACTTTTTTGAGTCCATTGAGCTTGGTTCAGCTGGTCTACGGAGTAGAGCGGGATTGTCCTATTCTCAACTCTGTTGTTGGATATTTCATTTTTCCCATTTTGTCTGCATCTCATGATTGACTTCATTCAGTTTATTTATCTCTTATTTCATGGTGAAAACAGAACCAACTTGTCTTGGATCTTGAAAATGGACTCTTTCAGCAACTGAAAACCACATCTGCTGCACAGCCAGCTGAAACCACGTAGCTGCAGATACAACGGTTTAATTTGCGCCCGCTGTGGAGTTTGCTTCATGTCTTGTGCTTTTGAGTTGAAGACCAAATGAACTGAGAATGCCATGAAGATGTGAAACAGCTTGGCTTGCTATCATGTTGCAAGATAGAACTCACTTTTATGACTTTAGTATCAACATTTATATGGGGTGGGTTCCCGTAGAGGCTTGTGGCTCATTTTGTGCTTGTGATTTCATTTTTCCTGATTATGTGTGAATTGATTCTCTGGTTGTTTTTTTGGATAAACCTTACATTCGATGAACATTCTCTTATAATATTTGGTAGTCACAGCAGTCATCAATATGTTCCAAGAGGTTTACCCTTTCAGATCAAGAAGCGATCACTAGAGAAGCAATATGATCAAGTAGTTGCAGGTCATTTTCCACCCCTTTACAAGAAAAAAAATGCTGCATTTTCTGCAACTAAGTGACAGTGAATCTGACTGCAGAACTAATATTTAGAATACAGTAGTTTATTGGTTCAGTAGTGTTGCGAGGCATCTGAATAACTGCCCTAAAGCATGCACGTTTCTTGCTCAGTGCCAAAAACTGGTGAAAAGACCTGAATATTGCTTCCATATGGGTTTGTGGTATGGGATGTAATTAATTTGTCTTAACCTTCTGGTTTATCGGGTGGTGTTAGAGCATCTTCAACGCAGGAGGCAAAAGGAAAGCCAAAAAAAAAAAAAAAATGTCCTTTTAGCTATTATCTCCTCTTTTAGCGGTTCCAACGGGATAGCTATTTCAAGAGCCAAAATCCCGAAATGCTATTTTTACACGTCTCTGAAAAAAGCAAAAAGCATGGAGGAGGTACAAATACCCATCGGCCAACGACTCTTTCATCTACAGTTGCCCTTTGCTTCCCCTTTTAAAAACGAAACAACAAGCCTGCAAACCTCAAAGCCAGCAATGTCCTTCGAATCAATTATTTGACTCAATCAGGCCATAGCTTCTCGATTTGTTTTCTCTGCTTGTCAATTATTGCTTGCCTTTTCAATTGGTCTGCTTCAGTTATTTTAGTTCACCTTGACATTTCTCAAAATGGGTGTTTTTTTTTTTTTTTTATAATTATGATCCATTTGATGATTTTTTGCTAGACTTTATTTTTGTAAAGGAATTGGTTGCTTTCTCTTGTTGGTAATCAGTCTGTGAATTTGAGTGTTAGTTTTGGTTATTTTTAGTTTGATTTGAAGCTTGTATTGTAAGTGATATTGCAACAAAAAACAAGAACTCGAGGCCACTGCTGCTACTCCTAGTGTTGTGGCTAGGCTAATGGGTTTTGAAAAATTGAAAGAGAAAAGAAGAGGAAAATATAAAAGGAAGGAAAACAGTAGAGAAAGTGGTAGAATTAGAGAAGAGGGGAAGTGAAGAGAAAATCAACAAGATGGTCTTGAGAGTTATAAACGAGGGCAGAGTTGAGTCACAAAATATTAGAAGATCATAAGCCTGCTCAAGAAGTGAAGCTCTTATAACTCGTGGAAGAATTTCTGAATTTTACTTCAGTTGGGAAAAACTTTGCTAGATTTTGTCCTGTTGACGTAGTAGAGAAACTTCATGTTCCACGGGCATGGATCTAACTATAGTGCTCAACAACTCAACTAAAGTGTTGTGTTGCCTTTTGTTTTTTTGTGCGCAGGAGGGGAAGCCTTTGTCCTAAACCAGACCACAATCAACAGTTTATATAAACGTTGACTAGCCAGCCCATTCACGACTCATTTTAGATTAACGACGACCCACACAGATCCCGGGTTAGTATGTCATTAATGAAATGCGAATCTTCTGAACTTTGCATGCTGTAGTCTCTAATAGAATGCTTTAAATTGTTGGAGTTTGATTCACTAGAACTTTATGCTTTTATAAGTTACTGGGGCGAGATGAGCACCTGTTTACTCGATTTTTTTTCATTAATCATAATTTCATTGATTAACCTGAAAGGCAAAAACCTTTTGACAGTCCTAGCAGTGAAATTTAACCAATACCAAGTTTAGAACAGAGAATCTCGGGCCGCCTGCGCATTCCAGGCTCTTACAAGAGTGTTTTGAAGGGCCATGTGTTCCAGCACTGTCAATGGAGACAAATCCAGGATTTGTCCGTCTTTGGGATAATGGCTCAGCGGAACTATAACGCGGGGGTTATGACAGAGGTCAAAACAAGTTGTATTTTCAAAGAATTGATTGTGAGCTTCTTGAGGACTAAAGCATGAAATTAAATCTGAGTCTCACTCATCTTTCCTTTCTTTCTAATACCAGGCTTACAATCGTCCATTGATCGAATAACAGTGACTATGACCTCAAGAAATATACTTGGGTCACGATAATAATCAGTATACATCCTATGCCATGTTATTGAACATTTAGCCTATTTCCAGTGCATACAGTCAATACTATAATACTATATGTGACCGCAATACAAAATCTTTTCACTTAGTAGCTAATTTGAGAAAAATCCATAAAAACGTATCTCAAATCACCTATAATGGCATCTTTCATACTACCCCAAATGAGATCAAGGAAGCTGCAGTCTCTTTTTACTCCAACCTGTTCAGTAAGCCTTGCTCTAAGAGGGCTAAGTTGGGTCTTGCTGATTATAAGAAGCTTAGTTTAGAGAGGGCCAATTGGCTAGAACGGGATGTATCAATGGAAGAAGTTATAGAAGCAGTTTGGGACTGCGATGTTACAAAATCTCCAGGACTAGAGGGTTTTAATTTCAAATTCTACAGGAAGGCTTGGAGCTTGATCTGTCATGATATTATGGATTTAGTGCTAAGTTTTTCAGAATAGAGAAGCTTCCAAAGGGTGTAAACCTGGCCTATGTAACATTGATTCCAAAGACTGAGGTATCAAAAGGATTCTCTGACTACAGATCAATTAGCATGGTTTATGGGATATACAAAATAGTGGTGAAGGTGCTCTCCAATAGGCTAATGCACGTCATCTAAGACCTCATTAGTGATAGCCAGACAACATTCATAGCAGGTAGACAGATCACTAATGGGTTTATGATAGCAAATGAAGTTGTTCATGGATAACAGAGGAGTGGGAAACCAGGAATGATGTTCAAAGTAGATTTTCACAAAGCTTTTGATACAGTCTTGTGGGATCACCTTGATGAAGTGATGGGATACATGAGATTTGGTAACAAATGGAGAAGACTTATTTATGAGTGCCTTTCTACTTCACAGCTCTCAGTCCTTGTTAATGGCTCTCCTACTAGAGAGTTTCGTGTTGGTCGTGGTATTCGACAGGGTGACCCTTTGTCACCTTTTTTATTCAACATAACAGTGAAAGGCCTTTTAGTGTTGTTTCATCTGGCATCAACTAGTAGTATGGCTTAGTTCTGAAAGTAAGGCTAGGTGGAAGGACTTCATTTGTAAAAAGTACCAACCATCTTTCAAATAGGCCTTCCAACCTTCTTCAAACTATCTAGAATTTGGCAAGGAATCATGTCTGTGATCAATCCTGGAGATGATGCTTCTGAGGCCTTGAAAGATGCTCTAGCTATGTCATAGGGAATAGGAAAAATGTTACATTTTGGATTGACACCTCCTTGGGAGACACCCCTTTAAAGGTACAATTGCCTAGACTATATAAGCTATCCATTAAACCAACCACAAAGATTCATGATATGGGTGAATGGACACATGATACCTGGATTTGGAACTTAATTTGGCGAAGGAATTTGAGAGCTTTCGAGTGGGAGGAGCAGATTAATTCCTTACAATTGTAGTTGAATGGTGCCCATGCTAAAACCTGGAATATTGATAGGAAGGGAAAATTTACAGTAAAATCTTGTTGTACCTTGATTGACAGGTTGATATATCAAGGTGACCAGCGTTTCACTTCAAATATTTGGATTGAGTAGCTAGCGGTGGAATGAGTAGCACCGCAAAAAATAAAAGTTTTTTTTTTTTATGGATAATAGTACAAAATTGTCCATGTACAAGAGACTTTCTTATCAACCGACACCTTCTTTCATTGGAGCAAGCTTCACGCCCGTTTTGTGCATCAGAGATGGAGTCGGCATATCATCTTCTCCTTCAGTGCTACTTTTCTTGAAAACTATGGACAAAGTTCCTTACATGGTGGGGGGTCTAAGACTATGGATCAACTTCTGGTTCAATGGCCAGCATTGACAGATGGTAGATTCTAGAGAAAAGCATGAAACCTCCTTTCATATGAAATTACTTGGGAGTATTTGGTTAAGTACGAAGCACCTAATCTTTAATCAAATATAGCCGAACTGGAAATCATGTTTTATGCTGTATGAGTATAATGCTGTGTACTGTTCTACTCAAAGTAGGGTTCAATTATTAAAAAAAAAAAAAATTGTTCCTGAACCCGAGATAAATCATCTCAAAACATAAGGGAATATGACAATTCACAAGTCCTATAAAAAGATTTGGCATAAAAGATACGTATGTCTTTAGAAATTAAATGAAGCAAAAGATGGACCAAAATCTACTGGCAACCATAACAACCCATTGCTATCAATGAAACCTACGTAGCATGCACATCAGACAAGAGTAATGGCCATGAATTCCGCCAGGGGACCCTCCTCCTCCTATCATAGGAGGGACCCCTCCTTTTCTCATTCATTTTCAAGAAGATGATGACAACCACAGGGCATGCAGCTTCACATGCACATGGACATCCTCATGCACAACCACAAAGACATTCTCATGGACACCCTCTCATTCTTTTCTATCCACCCCTCTTTTTCATCCATTAACCCACCATTAAAAGGGATACAATAGTGGTCTCTAGTTATATCAAAACCATATCAACTTGTAAGAGTAAAACATCCATCTACGGATCTACCATGATGAGTTAATCTTATGCACTTGCTTCCATGGAGCTCCTCCACATGGCAAAATCACATTATATGAAAGCTAAAGAAGTCTAAGTTAAGGATTATTATTATTATTATTATTTTTTGAAGTCTACCATTTTTCATGTGCTTTTCAATATCATATGGGATCTAGTTGTCCAAATGAGATATTTTAACCTAAAATATCCATTATTATAATAATCTTTGTCGTGAAGTGAACGACGTTGAATTGGCAAGGCTGTCTCCTGGGTTGGAGGGTGTTTTGGATTTAATTATAAAATTATGATTTGAAAGAGTCGCCATCTAGTATTATGGTTACTAGGAAACCTATAGTTTGCGAGAGTCTGGGTAAGGAAACTAGTTGTGCAAGGGGAAGATACATCTCCCCCAGTGCACCCTACATAAGTTAAGCTGTATTGTTGATTGATTCTTATTTTAAATCATGTTTCTACCTGTTGGTCTTGTCTAAGGTTCAAGGTAGATCTCCCTTTGTAAGGAAGTCTCTATCTTATCGAGTTAATTCCTAACTGTTCTAAAACCTAAATTTTAGTATTGCACTCATTTCCTAGATACAATTAATTCCTAACATTTATTGCTATTAATTCATATACTTTAATATCGTAAATATGCATTACGTTGTAAAATTCATACCCCAAATATTAATTAAACAAATTAATTTTTATTGTATTTTTAAAATTTTGACCAAATCCTAATGGATAATCATAAACTGGTTATGATATCTATTTTGTACTTTTAAAACATGATAAAAATGCATTTTTATTTTTTTTAGAAAATATGCATGACAAACTTTTAGAATTTGGCCATTTTCAATTAAAACATTTGGTTAATTATTATTATTTTTTTTTATCTTTTTCCTTTTTTTTTACCATCTATTTAACATAAGATAAAAAAATAATAAAAAGAAAATGCAACACACACACATTGTCTTTTTTACTATATTTTATACTCACACACCCCACAATTACATGTTTACAAACCACCAAACTTCAAAATTTAACAATAATTTAAACACACACATTAAACATTTAAAATTTGAAAAATCAATCTTCTAAAGGTTGAAATAATTCGGAGAAGTTGCTGGAAACTAAGGAACCACACTAAAAGATTCTAGAACTGCAAGAACTATAGCGATACGTGGGTATCATGTGCTGCCGCTCGTGGAAGGCCGAAACCTAGTGGATCTAGAGTAGCGTTTACTCCTTTTCATTCCTGTGTTGGCGGTGAATCTCACCATCACCCACAAGACAAACAAAACAAAAAAATCGCACAAGGATTGATTTTATTTTTCTCTTAGATCTATTTCTCTTTTCCTCTTAGTTTGTTAGTTGAAGGCTAATCCGTGGTGGTCAATGTGGTGGCTGGTAATTGTGAGAAGGCTGTTGGGTTAATGGGTTTAAATATGGTGGCTGATGGTGGTGTTAGTGGAGGCTTTGTTGTTGTTGCTGTGGTTGAGGAGCTGACTAACAATGTGGAGAGAGGAATAAAATGGTGTTAGGATGATGAGTCTGGTACTTGGTTGATAACTAGTGAGGCTGATGAGTTGCTGGTCACAGTTATTGCTGGTGGTGGTTTTGTTGTTGAGGGAAAAAGACAGTCGTTGTGCTTATGGTTGCTGGTGGTGGTTTTTTTTTAATTTTTTTGGCCTCCTTTTCTTTTTTGTTTTTTTTTTTGGTGTGAGATTCCTTCACTATTTATAGGTAATTTTTTTTTGTCTTCTTCCCCTCAATTGCTTAGTCCTCAAGCAACCTAAATTTACTTTAGTCCTTCATTTTTTTCTTTTCACCTTTTGTCCCCTTATCTATTTATTATATATATTTTTATTGATTTTTCTTATTTTTTTGTATTTTTCTTTTGAAAAAGGTAACGTCAACATTGACTCGATGAGAAAAATCAATCAATGATTTTAAAAATGACGCGTTAAAAGTTGAACGCGTTAAAAATGAATTTGTGAATTCTGAATTCTTTTAAGAAGACATTGAAAATGTTAAAAATGACGGAAATATATTAAAAACATATTTTTTTAATTTTGATTTTTTTTAGAAAAATAGAGGGTAAAACATTAGGTTATGACAACCTTCATGAACATAAAATGGAAAATAAAATAAAATAAAGATCTTTTTTTAGCAAAGTTTGTTCATTTTAGGTAGTGTGGGCATACTTTTGAAAGCTAATAATTATAATTAGTAGGAGTTAATTGTGTCATTAAAACGTTTTCCTAATAAATATGAATTGAATTCGTGTAACCTATGTGATGATGTCCCAAAATACCCAAGTAGCTTAGAAGTAAGGCTTATGTGTTGGATAATTGGTTAATCTCTTAATTCTAGCATTCTGATCCATTCTCCCTGGCCAAGGTTAGCTGGTAGCAGATATCTAAGGCCTGATAGGCCAAAGTGGCTGGTACTTGTAAAAGGTCACGTTTGATAGATTTAAAGACTATTAGATGCTTAAGTAAGTATCTTTTTAGAGAGAGAAGACAATGATATCTTAGAGAAAAATACTCAAAAATATGTATGTAGTAAAGAATGAAGATTGTGAACCTGAAGCTTGAAGGATTCATGGGGTATTTACAACCCATGAGTTTTGTCCTTTTAGGAGAGGAGGTGTTAGAGTGTAATTTTGCCCTGATAGTTTTAAGGAGGGATAAATATCTCTTACACAAACATTAATGAGGGAAAATATCCCTAACATATGTATTAATAAGAGATAAATATCCCTTACACAATCATTAATACGATGGAAATATATATGGTAGGCCATTGAGAGATTTTTTATATACCTAGGGGTGTAGGGAGAGTAGGATCTAAATTGTAGCTAAACGTATAGGGGTAGAGCTCTTCCCTTAGGTTAAGTATATGAGGGCAAGGCTCTTCTCCTAGATTAAGCCTATGAAAGCTGGGCTCTTCCCCCAAGCTGAGCCTATGAGAGCCGGGCTTTTTCTCCAGGCTAAACCTATGACATTGGGCTATTTTCCAAGGTTGAGCCTATGAGGGTTGGGTTCTTTCCCTAGACTAAGCCCATAGAATTGGGCTCTTCCTCAAGGTTGAGCCCATGAGGGATGGGCTCTTCTCTAAGGCTGAGCTCATGAGGGTCGGACTTTTCCTTTAAGCTAAGCTCATGGCATTAGACTCTTCCCTAAAACTGAGCTCATGAGAGCTGGCCTCTTCCCCTAGGTTGAGCTTATAAGAGTTGAGCTTTTCCTCTAGGTTGAGCCCATGAGTGGTTTTGTCTAGGCATGTTGCCTGAGACCAAGAGTTTTGGGCTTTCAGGGTTTTTAAGTCCATTAAATTTGGGTTTATCAATATACATGTTGTTTTCAAAATGTCCTGCTATAATATGTTGTTCTCAAACTTAGGTTACAACAACCATTAGTAGTGAAATATCATTGGCAAAACCTAACACTCCTAGCTAAAAGAAAATCTGTAAAATGATTAACAATGTGTACTTATTTTATCCCTCTTGAAGCTGCAATCATCTTGGTATACATCTTGTGTGTGTGTGTGTCTATATATATATATATATATCTCATCTTATGAAAAATTTATGATATGACAACCACATCAAGTCATTATGAAATAAAAAAGTGTTTTCATTTTTCAGTGTCTACTTCTATTTCGTATAGTATGGCATAGACTAATGGACAAACTTTATAATACAAGGCAAAAGAGTAAATTTTAATTTTAAAACCTATTAAGGACTATTATGAGTTTCTTGAAAAACCTTTATCTAATATGTATATTTTCCCCTACTTTTAGCTTTTCTTCTTTAATTTTTAAGAATTTTTTAGATTGTATTGTTTCCTTTTTAGTTAAGTTATTGATCACCAGAATTTAAGTTTCATTTTTTTTTTAAAGAGAATGATTTAAATTATAAGTATTGCCATAGAGAGGACATTCAGATGATGATCTTCGAGAGGATAAAAAGTAGAAGAAAAAGAGTCACCACTAACTATTAAGACAATTAGTAAACTTATTGATTGGTCTTTGCAAAGATAATGTTAAGGGTTTGGTTATGTAAAAGAAAGATGACAATCACCTTCCAGTATTCTACCTAAGACAAATTGCATTGCACGTTAGTCAAAATATGCACTTCTGATTCTATTTGTGTTGAATTATCTAAACTTGTTGGGTGCTCATGAAAAAAGGATAGCAAGAAGAAGAGGAAGAAAAAGTGGGAAACCCGAGTTAATCTCTTCCAAGTACCCATTATGCATGATATATATATATATATATATATATATATATATATATTCTTTCAAATGATTTTAAAATAGACACTATTGCCTTGTTTGATACATGGACAAATTTGAATTGTATTAAAGAAGGAATAGTTCCAAAATTATTTATACAAAACACTTTTAAAAACCTTTCTACAGCAAATAATAGTAAATTAGTTATTGCATATAAAACTCAAGCATCA